>OCTX014551304.1_pt1 | contig 36983 bp, 26 predicted proteins | sample 1539691 | NCBI WGS metagenome assembly OCTX01 (sample SAMN02144231, study PRJEB22623) | gut metagenome | biome: sheep rumen | host: Ovis aries | place: New Zealand
GCTCTGCGGCACCAGGTGCTCGCGGTTGTAGCAGTCACCCTCTTTGCTGTAACTGCCCGCCTTGTCGGTGACGTGCTTATACTTTGTGGTTTTCGAATACCAGTCACGCACATATCCATCTGCGCGAGTGTCTGTCTTCTTATAACCTTCGTACAGCCCATCATAGTCAATGGGAGCCGTTGAAGGCAACTTAATGATATTAAACATCGCCGTCTTCAGCGCTTCGCCTTTCTTGCCGTCTGCATTCCGATAGTACGTGTTACTGCCGTTGGGGCCTTGAGCAAAGGCCTCAACAACAGTCAGACACAGTAGCATTGCTGCAAAAATACTCCTTTTCATCGTCGTTTTTCTTATTTTTCTTTTTGAAACGAATTGGAATAATTAAAATAATTCTGAACACAAATACGTAGTCCGAATGATTCACATTATTCACCTTCGTTTCTTGATTTTGTCATTACTTTACCACAACCTTGCGGCCATTCTTGATGTAGATGCCGGGTTGCAACTTGCCGCCACCCATCTTTCGTCCGCTCAGGTCGTAGATGTCTGCACTTTCAGCTTTGAACTTTGAACTTTGAACATTATCAATGTCCGTAGTTCCGCTTTGAGCATCGCCAAAGAGGAAGAAGCTCTTGCCGCTGGCAGCAGTCACGTCAACGGGCAGATAGGCCTTGTGGCCTTTGCTCGTGAAGGCTTCGCCATGAGGACAGTTCTTGGCATAGTAGAAGCCCACAGAGCCGGAAGTGCTGTTCTTGTCGAGCGACAACATGTAGAATTTGTAGCCCTCGGTGGCACCGTCGGGGCCAACCGTTTGGGCATCGTCGTCGAAGCCCATCAGCAAATTGTCATCATCGACATCGCCTTCGGTTGTGGTCACGGTGAAGGCATAGTCATGACTCGTCTCGCCCTCTTTCAGGGTTACCAGATCCTTTAGAATCACGGCCGTTCCTTGCGGAATCACCTCGTCAGCCTCGTAAAGCCAGCTCTCCATCAGTTCTCCGTCGATGATTGTATAGGTGTAAGCCTCCACACCCTCGGGCACCGTCAGGTTCTTGTCGCTGTAGTACAACGTAGCATAGCCCGTGGAGCCGATGGAAACGGTGATTTCTTCCACCACAGGAACTTCAATCTCCTTGTAAAGAGAAACAGCAGCCTGGCCAGATGTGTAGGCGCGGAACATATCGTTATTGGAATTGTACTTCAGATAGGCGTCGTTGTTATAATTCCTAATATTCGCGGCGTTTGAGGTGTTGATTGAAACAGTCCATGAAGTGGCCGATTGGTTGGTATATTTTGTGGAAGAGCCCAGCTTGTTTTTGCTGGCAGCAGTAATGTAAGTCTTCACATCAGTATCGTAAATCGACCAATAAGTTCCCCATGTGCTTTCGCTTTCCTTTGTCAGCACCACGGGTACAGCCTCGTTGCCTTCCTGGTTCAAGTCGATGATGTTATCCGTAAAGGTGACAGTGCTTGCAAGTCCCTTATCCGTACTAAGTCCATTATAAGCCTTCGTTCCGCTCACAATCAGGTAGTTCTTGCCCGACTCCAGGTCGTCAGTGCTCGTTACGAGCTGGTAGCGTCCTGTGCCTTGCATGGGTTGGTCGGCAGCCACCACGGTGAGTGTATAGGTGGCAGGATCGGCGGCATTATAATTGTCGTTACCATCGAACTTGGCGGTGATGACAGCTGTGCCCGGAGCCACCAGCGTCACCTCGCCTTTCGAGGCATCGACGGTGGCCACCCGTTCGTTGCTGCTCGAATAAACCACATCGATGGCAGCATCCGTCGGCTCTATCTTCAGCGACGGCTCCACGAAATCCTCGCCCATCTTGGCCGTGATGACCTGCGGCTGGAACGTCAGCGTAACATTTTGTTTCTCCACTTCAACCTCGCCGCTGTACTCCATATAAAGGTTGGCCTGAATCATTGAAGTGCTTGGGCTGCTCGTATAAGTGGTGAAGCGCGGACTGCCATCGTTGTAGAGCATGGTGCCGTAGTCACCGTAGGTCATGATGACGCCATTGGTGCCATCGGACAAAGACCAGGCATTCGGCGTATTGCTATAGGCCAGCTTCTTTGCAGCAGTGGCATAGAGATACTGATTAGTACTCTCCTCGTTCTGGAAGGTCCAGCCGTTGGTAGTTTCTTCAAGTACGAATACGCTCACGCCGTCGCCAATAGTGATGACATCGCCACTAACGGTTACTCTCTCGCTGCTAAGAATCTGACTGCTCAATGTTCCCGCTGCCTTTTCCTTGCTGCCGCAAGCAATGATATAGCGCATGCCTGGTTCAAGGTCATCGGTTGAAGCCACCCGCTTGAACTTCTTCGTATCCGGATCGCTGGCGCTCGCCCCGATGGTATATTTCGCAGTGGCCACCTCACTCTCTTCACCGTCTTTCACGGCGATGGCCTTGATGGTAGTGGTCTCGCTGATGGTCAGTGCCTCACTATAGGCCGTACAGCTGGCCGTTGGTGTAGTACCGTCCAAGGTGTAATAGATGGTAGCCCCTTCTGTTTCGCAGCTGATGGTCACTGTCTGAGCCTCAGCATAGCGGCCTGCAGCGGGCGAGAATGTAGGTTTGCTGACGTTGCTCACCCCGCGGAAGTTGAACGAGATGGTGCCGTCGGACCACTGTGTAATCTCCTCAATCGACGAGTCCATGTAGTAGGTCCCGTCCGAGTTCTTGTTATAGAACGTGGCCGCAGGCGTGGTGCTCTTGTTGAAAGCATTCACGTTTCCGTAGGGGAAGGGGTCGTTCATGGCACCTTCAGAGGTGTAATATTTTGTTCCCTGATAGACTGTATATTGATAATTATTGTCGGCTGCCACCCACGTCATGCGCTGATGGCTGGGGTCGTCGTTGGGTGTATTGCTTGCCCACACCGAAGCACTGTAATCCACATGCACGATAAGCAGACCTTTTCCAGGCACGCCGCCATCCCATCCCACCTGCTGGCGGTTTTCCAGCATGTAGTATTCGTTCTTGTTGCCCTGATTATATATAATATAGGTGTCGCCACCGTCGGCCAGGGCCTTCATGCCTGTCACAGTCTGAGTGTTGAGCAACTCGATGGGTTCCTTCCATCCAGCCTGCCATCGCTCCCAGCCCGTATAACCAGCGGGCAGATAGCCGTCGCCGTTGTACGAACCACTGTCCATGAGGTCCCATTCAAACATGCCCTGACCGCCGCTGTAGTCGGTGTCGTAAAAGTCGGGATAGCCCAGACAGTGGGAAAACTCATGGCACATCGTGCCGATGCCCGCAACCGTGCCTGTTGAACCGTTCAGTTCGCCACCGCAGGCATAGGTGTCAATCTTTACGCCGTCCAGACGCTGTGCGCCATTATAAGAAGCTGACGACAACTGCCACTCGTGTGGCCAGATGGTATTGGCGGCACCGCCGTCGGCCTCGCCTTTGCCGGCATAAACCACATACACTTGCTCCACCTCGCCGTCACCATCCCAGTCGTAGTCGGCATAGTTCACCTGTGAGTCGGCCAGTTTCAGAGCCTCAATCACCATCTCAGCAGGACGCAGGTCGTCACCGTAGCTGTCGTTAGCACCGTAGTACGATTGCTTTTGACTGACCGTCACAGGGCCAACCACATCGAAGGTCAGCTCGAATTGGCCTTCACTCTGCGCATAAAAGTAGTCGTACATCGACCCCTTGAAGTCGCCGTAGGAGAAATTCTTCTCGTTGGCAATGCGCTGGTAAAGGGCATTGTTGTTGGAAGCATTAAAGCTCACATCCTTGAAGTTCGCCAGAATAATCAGTCCTTTCTTCTGGCCGGTGTAGGTGCCAATGCTGCCCACTTTACGCGGAGCCAGGCGGCGCATGCGCCGCTGGTTGGCAGCGGCTCGCCGTGTCTGCGCTTTCTTTGCCACTTCACCTTTGTCAATCGTCTGATACACATCCGTGCCACTCACAGCCTGATAGGCCCGTCCGTCGTCGCCCATCCAGTAGTGGCCGTGTTCGTCGCCCACGAGCATAGCGGTTACCTGTGAGCCGTCCGCGAGTGTCAGCAGTCGTTTGAGTCCTGGTTTTGCGGGCACAGCCCACAGTGCTGCTGACATGCACAGCAGCATAATTAGCACAAATAGTGGTTTTGCTTTTTGTAGATTGAATAGATTTGTCATTATTGTTGATTTTTCTAGATTATTAGAGACTTAAAAGGCTAATGGCACTAAAAAGCTCATCATTTCCATTAGCACTATTAGCCCCATAAGGCCTATAAGCCCCATAAGATTGCTGAAATCCTACGGACCTATAGGCCTTTTAAGTCTTTTGCTTGAACGCTGCGGGAGATTACTCCTCCCACACGCTGTGCGTCTTGGGTGCGTCCACTTCGGCATTCTCCTCTTCGTCGAACATGACGGCATCCTTGCCCAGCTGTTCGCAGTTGCCAGGTTCCGATCCTAATACCAACTGCAAGAGGTCTTCTGTTTGCAGTTCACGCACCTTGATGGCGGGAACGATATATTCTTTTGTTTTCATCATCTTCTTAGTCTTTTTGGGGTTGTTACTATTTTTCTTTTCTTTCTCACACAGAGGAACAGAGGGTAAAGAGGTGTCTCTGTTCACTCCGTTTCCTCAGTGTGAGAATGATTGTCAATCATTACCGAAGCCTTTTTACTTCACCAGCACCTTCTTGCCGTTCACAATGTAGATGCCGCGCTGCGGTGTGCTCACGCGCTGACCGTTCAGGTTGAAGATTTCCATGCGGCCGTCGTTGAACATTGTGCTCTGTACGCTGCCAATGCCCGTGGTCTCAGCCTCGCTGAACAGGTAGAAGCTCTTTGCGCCAGCCGTTGCGTCGGGCACCACCAGGTAAGCCTTGTGAGCGCCATTGGTGAAGGCACCGCCTTTCGCTGCTCCATAGTAGAAGCCCACGTTCTCACCGATCTTGTCGAGCGAAAGCATGTAGTACTTGCCGCCGCCAGTGGTCGTGGCTGCCTCGTCGCTACCGCTCAACATGTTGCCCTCGATAAGTTTAGGCGTGCTCTCGGGAACCACCAGGAAGGTGTATTCGCCCTGCTCGCCATTGAGCACCACGCCCGTACCAGCAGGAACGAAGCCCTCGGTGTCTTTCAGTGTGATGTTCTTGTCAGACACACTTGCTGTGCTGGCCGTCACTCCCTCGGGAACAGCCAGAGCCTTGTCGCTGTAGTACAGCGTAGCATAGCCGGTAGCACCAATGGTGACAGGAATCTCCTCAACCGTGGTGAGCTTGTAGAGGGCGATGGGCTGCTGGCCACTCTTGTAATAGCGGAAACGAGCTTGATCGCTTGCGTAATTATAACGGAGTGTACATTTGCCACTTGCAGTAATGACAGCATTGCCATCTGCAAAGTCAATGGTGTTGGTATAGGCAGTTGTCTCACTTGCATCCAAGCCATTTGAATAAGCAGTCTTACCGATGTAATTATTACTAGAAGACTTTATGGTGTATGAATCGCTAGATTTTTCAATGATAAAAGCAGCAGCATTGGTGGTGCTATTGGCAACTATCAGTTTTTCGGCAATTTTCACTTCAATGCCATTATTAGCAGCATCAAGTTCCTCCAATCCACCGTTGAAGGCCACACTTGCATGATCATCGTCACCTTCATAAACAATCAGATAATAGCCATCCTCCAGTTCATCGGTGGAGGTGATCTTCACGTAGGCGTTGCCATCGAGAACGATCGGCCAGCCCGTCACGGTGAGCTTCTTGGTGTCGGGATTGACGATGAAGGTATAGTCGTTAGCTGTTTCAAGATAGTAATTGGCTGCATCATCAGTCATCTCAATGTCGGTGTGGTTATCTGCAGTAATCCAATAGCTACCATCAGCGGTTGCACCATACCAGTGGTCGAGAGAGTCATACACCTTGAAATTACCACTGATATTTGTGGTCAGTTTGTAGGTACCGTCATTCTGTTTGGTGAACTTGTAGTTGCCATCGCTTGCAGTCCAAGTATTGAAATCTCCAGTGAGATAATACTCAACCTCTGGCCAGCTGCCGTCAACAGTAATCAGAGGATTGTTATCGGCGTCGAACGAAACGGTGATATCCCATGTGCCAGCAATAGGCATGTAGAAGTTTGCACCAGCTACCAGCGGAATATTCTTGTGGTTTTCAACATTAATCCAGAACTGGTTACCATCGGCCTGTCCACCAAGCCATGTGGGCTCAGTGGCACCTATTTCCATCTTAATAATCTTAAACTCAGCACCTTCTGCCATCTCTACGCCTGTCAGTGTGTAGCTGCCGTCGGCTTTCTTGGTCATCTCAACCTTATGATCTTCCCAACTAGTCATAGAACCTGCAAGGTAGTATTTGTCTGAAGGAACTTCCTCGCGCTGTAGAGATACAAGCTGGTTGTTAGCGTCGAATTCGTAGGTGGTGTTATTATACTTCTTCAGGTTGCCATAGATAACTACTACATCGCCCACCTGAATATCATCCTCACTGGTAAAGTTATCACCATTATAGCTCTTACCACGATATGCCTGCAACTGATCAGCAGTTGTTGAACCGTCGGCTGAAATGTTGTAGGTTATGTTTCCGAACTGTGAATTGTAGGCAGTAACAATCTCCGAAACAATACCTGTTGCATAAACACCTGTCACACCTGTACCTGCGTCAATGGCAGCACGAGCCTGATCAACGGTATAAGGATTATCAGCAGACATTCCAGGAGCATTCGGGTCAGTCACAGTCAGCGTGTAAGATGCTGAACCGGCCAGATAGTCGTCGGTTTCTTCAGAAGTAGCCGTGATGGTGGTTTCGCCAGCGGCATTAATGGTAACTACACCTGCTGCATCAACCGTAGCAACGCTTTCATTTGTTGACTCATAAGAAACTGTAAGTCCATTAGGATTAGACAGAGTGGGGAATTCATTTTGCCCTCCAAGGGTCGCCGTATATTCTCCAGCGGAGAAGGCCAATCCAGCTTCCTCTCGAGTGTCAGAAGACAAATTAATCTTAATCTTGTCAAGACGGAAATTTGCTGAGGTTGTATAAACGATTGTATTCGTTGGAGCAGCAAGCGTGAAAATACTACTTGCATAAGTGCCATCAACATCGAAACCATCAGCACTCATACTGCCACTGGTAATAGAAAACTCTACACTTTCTATCTTCTTACCATCTTCTGCAGCAATCGTGATGGTATTTTTGGCGTAGATTCTAACAGCTGAACCACTGTCGTACCATTTAGGGGCATTGCTGCCATTTGCTTTTGCAAAAGTAACAGAACCATTAGTTCCTGTAATTGTTTCAACATCATCAGCATTGTTAAATCCTTGGACTGTGAAATCTATCCAATTGGGATCAACAGTTTTAATTGTATAGGTAGCTGATGCGACACTACTGTTGTTCATTCCATCCTTCACGGCAATGGCCTTGATGGTGGTAGTTTCTTCAACGGAGATAGCACTGCTATAAACACTGCTCGAAGTAGTAGGAGCTGACCCATCAATAGTATAGTAGATGGTTGCCCCATCGGTTGTACAGTTAATCTCTACATCCTGAGCCTCTGCGAAAATTCCACCTTCAGGAGAGAAAGTAGGAGCAGCAACAGTTTCAACTACAGTTCCTCCAGCCTTGTAAATCTTGATGGCAGTAATCTGCGAATTGTGCGCAGAAGTAACCTTGATGGTGTACTGTGTTCCCGCAGCCTGATAGTCAGACGCTATTTCATAAGTGTTAGAACCTGTAACACCTGTGGTTTCGGTGCTGACAGCAGTTGTGCCTACAAAAATGTTTTGCTTGCAAGAGCTTGAAGCCCCGCTTTTTCCTACAACCTCTATTCTAGAAACAGCAAAATCATAGGCAGGCAGAGTGATGTAGGCTCCGGATTTACCCATCATGAAGTAACCAGTGTTCATCTTGAAGCTACCTGTCCCTTCCCCAGAAATAGATACTGTTCCATTGGTAAGCACACCATCAGTAACACTCCAATCGGAGCCTGTGAAGTCATAAGTGACCTCTTGGCCCCACGCTGCATTCACTCCCCCCAATAGGGTGAGCACGAGCATCGTTAGAAATAATCGTAAATGTTTCATCATAATAGTTGAGTATTTAATTGTTAAAGATTATGTCGCATAAAGGTAGCCTACTGACAGGTTTTCTTAGGAATTGATGTTGCCGCCCACGCACATTGATTGCCGCCATCAGACGGCAGTTGAAACTGTGCTGACAAGCGAAGGGTCTATATCAGGGTACAAAATTATTGTTTTTCTGCGAGTAAAACAAGAAAAAACGCATTTATTTTCTTGACAGACAGTGTTTTTTTGAGTTTTTTGTTTTCGACAGAGAGACTGAGAGACAGTTAGACAGATAGACAAACAGACAAATAGACAAATAGACAGATAGACATTTAGACTTTTAGGTTTTTTGTCTGTTTGTCTGTTTGTCTGTTTGTCTGTTTGTCTATTTGTCTAACTGTCGAATAATAGGGCGGCAGCGGTTCAGGATGTCTAGGAGTTCGGGCATGGTTTCGGCGCGTAGCATGGCGATGCGCGTCTGTCGGAAATCGGGGATGCCCTTGAAGAGGGGCGAGGCGGCCAGGTGGCGGCGGGTGTGAAGGATGCCGCGGTACTCGTCGATGCGCTCCACGTTGATGTGGAGCTGCTCGATGAGGATGTCGAGCTTCTCGTCGGGGGTGAGGGGAGACGGGAGGGGGGCGGCTGAGGCGTTTTGCTGGGTGGGTGCATCCAAGTAGTCGCGGATTTCCTTGAATATCCAGGGGCGTCCGAAGGTGGCGCGTCCCACCATGACGGCATCGACGCCGTAGCGTTGGAAGGCTTCGGCGGCCTGCTGTGGAGTGGTGATGTCGCCGTTGCCGATGATGGGGATGGTGATGCGGGGGTTGCGCTTCACCTCGCCGATGAGGGTCCAGTCGGCCTGTCCGGTGTACATTTGGCTGCGTGTGCGCCCGTGGATGGTGAGGGCCTTGATGCCGCAGTCCTGCAGCTGTTCGGCCAGCTGGGTGATGATGAGCTGTTCGTGGTTCCAACCGAGGCGGGTCTTGACGGTGACGGGCACTTGGACGGCTTCGACCACGCGGCGGGTGATGTCGAGCATCTTGGGGATGTTCTGCAGCATGCCGGCGCCGGCGCCTTTGCCGGCCACTTTCTTCACGGGGCAGCCAAAGTTGAGGTCGATGATGTCGGGACGGGCCTGCTCGACAATGCGGGCAGCCTCGACCATGGCGTCGGTGTCGCGCCCGTAGATCTGTATGCCTACGGGGCGTTCGTCGTCGCTGATGGTGAGTTTGCTGACGGTGCTCTTGATGCTGCGCACGAGCGCCTCGGCACTGACAAACTCGGTATAGACCATGGACGCGCCGAAACGCTTGCAGAGCAGGCGGAAGCCAATGTCGGTGACATCCTCCATGGGGGCGAGAAAGACGGGCTGCGGGCCAAATTCTATGTTTCCTATTTTCATTGTTCTTTTTCTTTTGGCATGTGTCTCACACAGAGAGAACAGAGGTACGGAGTTTTTTTCTTTTTTCACGCAGAAGGTTGTTTCCCACGCAGCTACACACGATATTATTCCAGCAGGTGATACACACCGCCGGCAAGGGTTTTCAACACCCCTTTCATTTCGAGCTGGAAGAGCAGCGAGGTGAGATTGCCTATGGAAAGGCCGGTGGCTGTGGAGAGCGCGTTGATTTGCAGGTCGCCCTCCTGGCGGAGGAAAGCCACGATGGACTCTTCGTCGGGCGAGAGGTTGGGGAAACAGGTGCGCTCAATGCCTTCGGCCTTGGCTTGGCGCAGGGCCGCGTCGGTAGTCCATCCCATAGCCTGGACGAAGTCGGTGGCCGAACAGCACATCTGGGCACCGTTGTCGCGGATGAGGTTGTTGCACCCCTCGGAGTAGTCGTCGCCCCATCGGCCGGGCACGGCAAAGACTTCGCGTTGGTAGCCGCGCGCCATTTCGGCGGTGATGAGCCCGCCGCCACGCGCGGCCGACTCCACGAGGATGCAGGCGTCGGCCATGCCCGCAACGATGCGGTTGCGACGCACGAAGTTCTTCTTGTCCGCATTGGTGTGGGTGGTGAACTCGGTGAGCAATCCGCCGTGCGAGAGCATCTCGATGGCCGTTTCGCGGTGGCGCGGCGGATAGAGGTCGTCGAGCCCATGGGCGAGCACTCCCACGGTGGGCATGCCGTTGTGCAGCGCCTGGCGGTGGGCCTGAATGTCGATGCCGTAGGCCAGTCCGCTCACCACGAGGACGTCGGGGCAGAACAGCCGCAGGTCGCTGAGGAAGCGGCGCACCACGTCCTGGCCGTAGGGTGTGCAGTGGCGTGTGCCCACGATGCTGACGACGCGCCGCTGGTTGAGGTCGGCGTTGCCCCGATAGTAGAGCACCAGGGGTGCATCGCTGCACTCGCGCAGCCGCTGCGGATAGCCTTCGTCGGCGAAGCAGAGTGTCTTTACGGCGTGCTGCTGGTTGAACGAAAGTTCCTCTTCGGCGCGTTGCAGGTGGTCGTCGGCGCTGAGCAGTGTTTCTTTCAGCTTGGGTGTGGCCTCGGGCAGAAGCTCGTCGATGTGGCGGCGGTGCTCCATGATGGCTGTGGCGCTGCCGAGCTGACGGTAGAGCTGCAGCAGCACGGCGGGCTGATAGGCCAAGACGCGGGTGAGAGCGATGCAATAGAGAGATTCCATGGGAGCAATGGGGTTGATGGGAGCTATAGAGGCTATAGGGACTATAGTAACTATAGGAACTATAGAGACTATGGTTTCTGGGGGCTGTTTTTCTCGATGAAATGGGCAAAAGCGTTGTCGTATTCGGGGCTTGGAGCCAGCCTGCCGTTGACCAGGCACACCAGGTCGGCCGTGCCTCGGAAGCAGAGCTGATTGTCGGCGGCGCGGTAGATGTCCTGCTGGAAGACGTAGCGGATGCCCTCCTTCTTCAGATTGAGGCGCGAGACGAACTCGTCGTCGCAACGCAGGGGGGTCTTGAACTGCAGGTTCATGCGGGCCACAACGGCGTCGATGCCCTTGCGGTGCATGTCGGCGAAACTCAGGCCGCACTCTTTGAGGAAGAGGTGGCGGGTATGCTCCATGTAGTGGAGATAGTTGGCATTGTTGACAATGCCTTCGATGTCGCACTCGTAGTCGCGAACCATCATGCGGGTTTCGAAGAGGTAGGTCATTATGGGAAGCTGGGGTGACTAGGGTTACTAGGGTGACTGGGGTTACTGGCTCTTTGCGGCTCGCTTGAGGTACTCGTAGCCGAAGCGGCAGCGGAGGCAGTCCTTGCGGTCGCAATAGTTGTTCTTCAGCTGAATGAGGGCCTGGCTGTCGCCTGCAGTCTTGATGGGCAGACCGCACTGTTGCCACATGCGGGTGATGTGGTTGCTCTCGGCCCTCAACTGCTCGAGCAGGTCGAAGGCACGGTCGCAAAGACGGTCGTTGCTGCGATGGCGAGCGTAGGCGAAGAGCATGGGGATGGCGGTGTTGATGATGAGCAGGTTGAGCGACGAGGGGGTGAGGTTCTTCTGCGTCTTGCAGCTGGTGGAGCCGAAGGTGTAGTGCGTCTCCCAGTAGGGCGTGACGCTGGTGGCGAAGAGAGCCTTCAGCTGGTCGATGGTTTGGCAATCGACGAGCTGGCTCAGGCTGGCCCGCCGCTGGTGGTAGAGGTTGGCGAGCTGGGCGATGCGTATGTGGGGGAAGTTCTGCGGGCGCAGGCGGAGGAATCGCCACAGCCCGGCATCCATGGGCTTCAGCGAGAACTTGTGGGCCAGATAGAGATACTCGTTGCGCAGCCGGGCGAAGTAGCCCTCGCGCAAGGCGTCGGCCTGGCAGTACTGCGGGATGGTTTCAAGGTCGAGCAGCCCCGCCTGCCCCATGAAGATGGCCTCCACCTGAAAGAGATTGTCGCGGTGGTGGGCCACACTGCTGAGGGGCATGTTGAGGGCCCACGTCTCGAAGGCGTCGCCATTGATGCCGAAGCCGTAGTTGCGGGCCAGGGTGACGAAGTAGCCGGCCTCCCACGAACCGTCGCACTGCTCGACGCGCCGTCTGATGGCATCGGTCTTCTGTTGGAGCCGCTCGGTCTGGAGAGCGCTCATCCACGCATGCACCACGAGCGGCGGCAGCGAAGGAATGACCTGGTAGCAGGGCGGATAGTTGTCGGTGGTGAGCAGCTGCCGGTAGTTCTGGCTGACTTTTGGCGGCACGTCGAGCTGAAGCTGCGGCGGCGTGTTGCCGCTGTGGGTGCGTATGTCGGCGTCGATGACGCCACACACATGGAGCACCACATTGTCGTAGGCCGCGTCGCGGTCGTGGCCATGGCGGAACCAGTCGGAGGCGCGGTCGTGAATCTCGACGTTGCCCACCCACAGTGTGCCGTCGATTTTCACCTTGGCGTTGAAGAAGTCGGGCCCGCTGTTGCGGTTGTGCAACCCCGGGTCGATGACTTCCACCGTCTGGCCGCCGGTGGTGACCAGCGGCGCAAGGGGCAACAGGCGGTGCTTCCAGCAGTAGTGCAGCAGTTGCTCCATCACTTCAATTTCTCGGCCATGGCGCGTCCGAGGGCCTCGCACTGTGCGAAGGTTTCGGGCGTGAGGCTCTGCTTGATTTCCACCGGTTCGCCGACGGTCTCGAAGTGCAGTTTTTCCTCATTCCATCGGGCAATCTCGGCCACGGCCTTGCTGGCCCACCCGTAGGAGCCGAACCATCCGATGAGGTGGTTCTTGATGTCCTTGCCGGCGAGTTCGCTGAGCAGCACGTCCATTTCGTGGTAGAGCCCTGTGTTGTAGGTGGGCGCGCCCACGATGAGTCCGCGGTAGCGGAACACGTCGCGTATGATGTAGGAGTGGTGGGTCTTCGAAACGTTGTACATGACGATGTTCTTCACGCCGGCTTGGCTGGCGGCGCGGGCGATGACCTCGGCTGCGCGCTCGGTGTTGCCATACATGGTGCCGTAGCAGATGACCAGCCCCGGCTCGGTTTCGTAGCGGCTCATGCGGTCGTACATGTCCACCACCTTATTAATATATGTATGCCACACGGGACCGTGGGTGGCGCAGATGTAGTCGAGCTTGACGCCCGCCAGTTTCTTGAGCGCATTCTGCACGGGTGTGCCATACTTGCCCACGATGTTGGAGTAGTAGCGCACCATTTCGAGCCAGAACGTGTCGCAGTTGATCTGCTCGTCGATGATGCCTCCGTTGAGGGCGCCGAAGCAGCCGAAGGCGTCGCCGCTGAAGAGCACGGTCTCTGCGTCCGACTTGCAGAGCGTCACCATGGTTTCGGGCCAGTGGACCATGGGTGTGAGCACGAAGTTGAGGTCGTAGCTGCCCAGCGGCAGGGTGTCGCCGTTCTTCACCTCCATCTGGTCGCTGTCGATGCCGTAGAATCCCTGGAGCATGCCGAAGGTCTTCTTGTTGCCAATCATCTTGATGTCGGGGTAGTATTTCTTGATGAGGGCCAGCGAGCCGCTGTGGTCGGGCTCCATGTGGTTGATGACGAGATAGTCGATGGGGCGGTCGCCAATGACCTCCTGAATGTTCTTGATGAAGGGGACGAAGAAGTCCACCTCGACGGTGTCGATGAGACACACTTTCTCATCGACTACGAGATAAGAGTTGTAGCTCACACCGTTGGGCAGCGGCCACAGTCCCTCGAAAAGATTCTTGTTACGGTCGTTTACGCCTACGTAAAAGATTTTGTTGGTGATTTCAGTCATGATTCAATATGTTTTTAATATTTAATTCCAGTTTCGAAGCATTGATTTCTGGGAGTTAACGGGAGTTATTGGAAGTTAACGAGCCTACGGCTCGTGGAGTTAGCGGACATAACCTTTCTAACGGAGAACTAATGTCCGTTAACTCCACAGCCTGAATTGAAAATCGGCGGCCGTAGGGAAAACCAAAGGCTGTTAACTTCCGATAACTCCTGATAACTCCCGACATGAGAAAGTTGTTTTTTGAAGTGTGGCCATTTACAGTTTCATTCTCTCTCCAAACTCTTTGCTGATGGAGTTGCTGATGCTTTTGCAGCAGTCGGCGGAGAACTCCTGGGCGCATCGCATCACGTTGTCCCACTGTTCTTCGGTGAGTCCCTGCCGGATGACTTCGCGGGTGATGTTGTACTTCATCAGTCCATAGACGAATCCGGCGTTGAAGTTGTCGCCCGCCCCGATGGTGCTCACCGTGTCGGTGGCTATCACGGGGTAGCTCTTCTTGAATCCCCCTTCGGCGCGCAGCTCCACGGGCAGTGCTCCGCGCGTATAGATGAACTTTTTGCAGTAGAACGATATTTCGGCGTTATAGACGCGGTCGGGGTCGTCCTTCTTGAACATCACGGTGAAGTCCTCGTAGCTGCCGCGCACGATGTCGGCCATTTCGAGGTTTTCCAGAATGTTGGGCGTCACCTTCATGATGTCGTTGCGGTGGGACGGGCGGAAATTCACGTCGTAGTAGAGAATGGCCCCTCGGCTGCGCGCATAGTCGAGGAACCCCATCACCTGCGGACGGATGACCGGGTTGACGGCGTAGTAGGATCCAAACATGACGATGTCGTCCTGCTGCACGTCGGGCAGCACGAAGTCGAGCTGGTCGTGGGGGTGGTCCTTGTAGAAGATGTAGTCGGCGTCGTTGTTGTCGTCGAGAAATGCCAGCGAAATGGGCGACTTCGAGTCGGGGAAGATGTTCACGTTGTCGGCATTGACGCCGTTTTCCTTGAGGAAGCTGATGATTTCCTGGCCCACGCGGTCGTTGCCAGCCTCGCTGATGAAGGTGGTGTTAACCCCGGCGCGTCCCAAGGAGATGATGCCATTGAACACTGAGCCACCGGGCACAGCCCCGATGGGCTGTCCATTCTTGAAAATGATGTCGAGAACCGTCTCGCCAATTCCTATTACTTTGCGCATTTTTGTTGTTTTAGCTGATACTGTCTGCAAAAATACGAAAAAAGAATGGATAGTGAGGCGTTTGGAAGAATAATTTTCGAGTTTTTTCTGTCCGATAACCAGAAAACATCTCACGACGACAAAAATCCATCTCCCGACGACATGAAAATAACTCCCGACGTTGCGTTCAAATTTTCTAGAGAATTTGTGCGCAACGTCGGGAGATATTTCGGCAGTGCTTTTTTTCGGGAGCGCAACGTAGGGTTTTCGCGTTTTTTTCGCTAATTTTGCGGCAAATTTCATGAGCGAGAGAAAAACCATGACCACCAAGAGCATGCAAACACGCTACAACACGCACACGCTGAGCAACGGACTGCGCGTGATTCACCGCCAGTCGGCATCGGCAGTGGTCTATTGCGGATTCGAAATCAACGCCGGCTCGCGCCACGAGGAACGCGGCGACGAGGGGCTGGCCCACTTCTGCGAGCACGTGACCTTCAAGGGTACGCGCCACCGCCGGGCGTGGCACATCCTGAACTGTCTGGAGAGCGTTGGCGGCGACCTGAACGCCTTCACCAACAAGGAGGACACGGTGTATTACGCCGCCATACTGAACGACCAGCTGCCGCGCGCCGTGGCGCTGCTGTGCGACATCGTGTTCAGCAGCACCTATCCGCAGCACGAAATCGACAAGGAGGTGGCCGTCATCTGCGACGAGATAGAGAGTTACAACGACACGCCGACGGAGCTGATTTTCGACGACTTCGAGAACATCATCTTCAGCGGCCACCCCCTGGGCCACAACATTCTGGGCAACGCCGAGCGGCTCAGGCAGTTCGGCACCGCCGACGCCCTGCGATTCACCCGCCGCCACTACCGGCCGGAAAACATGGTGTTCTTCGCCGACGGCGACATCAGTTTCAGCCGGCTGGTGCGCCTGCTGGAAAAGAATCTGCAGGGGGTGGAGAACCAGAGCAATCAGGAGAACCAGAATAATCGGAATAATCAGGAGCGCCCCTTGTGCGCCGGCGGGCAGACCGTCACCATGGAGAAAGGCACCCACCAGTCGCACGTGATGGTGGGCACACGCGGCTTTGCGGTGGACCATCCGCTGCGCATTCCGCTCTACTTGCTCAACAACCTGCTGGGCGGCCCGGGCATGAACGCACGGCTGAACCTCTCGCTGCGCGAAAAGCACGGACTGGTATATACGGTGGAGAGCAGCATGATGACCTACAGCGACACGGGTCTGTGGTGCATCTACTTCGGCTGCGACCCGCACGACGTGCGCCACTGTCTGCGGCTGGTGGGCCACGAGCTGGACCGACTGGTGCAGCAGCCGCTCACCCCACGCCAGCTCAACGCCGCCAAGAAACAGCTGAAGGGGCAGATAGGCATTGCCTGCGACAACCGCGAGCAGTTTGCCCTGGACTTCGGAAAGAGCTATTTGCACTACGGATGGGAAAAGAACGTGGAACGACTCATGCAGCACATCGAAGAGGTGTCGGCCGAGCAAATACAGCAAACGGCGCAGCTGCTCTTTGCGCCCGAAAGACTCACCACGCTCATCTACAGCTGAAAGGATACAGCCGAAAGGCCACAAAAAACGCGCTGGAAGGCCAACGTCCACCTAACAGCGCATTTTGTCCACCCCGATTTCGCCAAGAAACAATAATTTTGCGGTGAAATCGGGCTTTTTGAAAGCCGGAGATTCCGGGGAAACCCCGGCCACCAACCTGAAAACAACCTAAAAAAAACATAACCTGATGAAAACAGCAAAAATCTTACTGGGCATGCTGCTCGTGCCGGCAGCTATGGGCGCTCAGGTGGACATCAACATCGACGCCACACAGAAAGGGCCCAACATCAGTGCTACGCACTACGGCATCTTCTTCGAGGACATCAACCATGCCGCCGACGGCGGACTGTATGCCGAGCTCATCCGCAACCGCTCGTTCGAGGACGGGCCGCGATTCGGCGCACCGGCCGACATGCAGGCGTGGAGCACCCACCAAGCCAACGGCTCGACCCTTGAGGCCAAGCTGGTGCAGCCATCAAAGACGGTGACGCTGATGAACAAGGCGCAGCACAACGCCCTGCAGCTGACCGTCAATGCCACCAAGGCCAATGCCGTCAGACTGGAGAACGAGGGTTTCTGGGGCATCAATGCCGTGCAGGGGCGCACCTACCGTCTGTCGTTCTGGATGAAAGGCAACTACAAGGGCACCATCAAGGCATGCCTGATGAACGGCAAGAACCTGTACGCCGAAACCGTGGCTTCGCCCTACGGCATGCAGGAAAAAGGCGGTTTCAAACTGAAGAACTGGACACGCTTCACCGCCACCATGACGGCCAACGGCAACGACCCCAAGGCGCGCTTCGCACTGGTGTTCGACGGCAATGGAAGTTTCATGCTCGACATGGTGAGCCTGTTCCCGCCAACCTTCCGCAACCGCCCCAACGGCATGCGTCCCGACCTGGCCAACCTGCTCTGGCAGATGCACCCCAAGTTCATGCGCTTTCCGGGCGGATGCTTCGTCGAGGGGCAGGAAAGCCCCGTCAATGCTTTCCACTGGGAACAAACCGTGGGCCCGATAGAGGAGCGCGAGGGCCACTGGAACGTGAACTGGGGCTACCGCACCACCGACGGCATGGGATTTCACGAGTATCTGCAGCTGGCCGAGGACCTGGGAGCCAAGCCGCTCTACGTGGTCAACGTGGGGCTTTGGCACGGCGGACTGACACCCGTTGACAGTCTGCAGCCGTGGATTGACGAGTGTCTGGGCGCGCTGGAGTATGCCAACGGCGATGTGACCACCCGCTATGGTGCGCTGCGCGCCAAAAACGGCCATCCCGAACCGTTCAACATTGAGTATCTGGAGATTGGCAACGAAAACAACCAGCCCGACCCGCGCCAGCAGAGCGACCGCTACTACGAGCGCTACGAGCTGTTCCGCAAGGCCGTGCTGGCAAAGTATCCGAACATGAAAATCATCGGCAACCTGGTGGCCTGGGGCGACGACAACCCCAAGTGGGAAAGCCAGCTGCCCGTCGATCTGCTCGACGAGCACTACTACCGCAACCCGGCCTGGTTTGCCAACTGCTTCCACAAATACGACACCTATCCCCGCACACTGGCCAACGGACAGCCCGCACCACGCATCTATGTGGGCGAATATGCGGTGACCAGCGGATTCGGCGACCTGGGCAACATGAACGCCGCACTGGGCGAGGCCGTCTATATGATGGGCATGGAGAACAACTCGGACATCGTGCCGCTGAACAGCTACGCCCCCATCTTCGTCAACGAGAACGACGCCAAGTGGCGCCCCGACATGATACGCTTCAACTCGCACCGCGTGATGGGCACACCGTCCTACTACGTGCAGGCGCTCATGGCGCAGAACGTGGGCACAAAGGTGGTGCCGGTGGAGCAGCTGAACCCCTACCCCACAGACAGCGAACAGCAGCTCACACCCGCGAGCAGCCGCGCCGGATTTGCCACCTGGGGCACCAAGGCCACCTTCGAGATGAAGGACGAGGGATACGAGAGCGTCAGTGGCTCGTGGGCCGACAACGCTGACGGCACCGTGTCGCAGAGCAGCCTCAACAACCAGTGCGTGGCCGTCACGAAAAAGGTCATCGACGGCCGCCACTACACGCTGAACTACCGCGCCCGCAAGGACAAAGGCGACGAGGGATTCATGATTGTGTTCAACTATGTGAACCCGCAGAACTACTGCTGGGTGAACTTCGGCGGCTGGGGCAACACGCAGCACGGCATCGAGCAGATTTCGGAAGGAGGCAAGATGCAGACAGCCACCAAACCCGGAAAGATAGAGACGGGGCGCTGGTATGACGTTCGACTGACGGTCAGCGGCGACAGCGTGAAGTGCTGGCTCGACAACGAACTGCTCTTCGACACCCAGCTCATCGCCACCACCACGCCGGGCATCTTCAGCTCCGCCACACTCAACGAGCCCACCAACGAGCTGATTGTCAAGGTGGTGAACACGAGCAAGACGGCAACCACAGCCAGCATCAATCTGAGCAACTTCAAACCGCAGTGCGCAAGGCTCATCCGTCTGAGCAGCAACAAGGGCGAGGACGAAAACACGCTGCAAACACCCACGCTCATAGCTCCACAGGAGACGGTGCTCTCGCCCGAAGGCAACACGGTGAGGCTGGAGGTTCCGGCTTTCTCGCTCAACATTGTACGAATCAAACAGTAGTGCCACCAAACAGCGGCCACACGACCCCAAAAGCAGAAAACTGACGGCCAAAAGAAAAAAAATGGCAAAATGTTTGCGCTGTTTCAAAAAAACTTTGTACTTTTGCACCCGCAAGTGAAAGTTAGGGGCGTAGCCCAGTTGGTTTAGAGCGCTGCAGTCACATTGCAGAGGTCCCCGGTTCGAGCCCGGGCGTCCCTACGAAAAGAAGCCTGAATGTTTTTTTCAGGCTTCTTTTTTTTAATTTTCACTAGTTAAGTAAACAAGAAGTAAACAAGAAGTGGCAAGGAGTTTCAAGAAGTTCAAGACAATAGTTTTCACTATGAGCCACCTTTCCGAAAAGGATTACAGGAATAAAGCTATTGTCTTGAACTTCTTGAAACTCCTTGAACTTCTTGAAACTTCTTGAACTTCTTGAAACTCCTTGAACTTCTTGAAACTCCATGAACTTCTTGAAACTCCTTGAACTTCTTGAAACTCCTTGAACTTCTTGAAACTTCTTGAAACTCCTTGAACTTCTTGAAACTCCAAAAAGTTGAGCGATAGCGAAACAATTCAGCCCAAACGAATCAAAAAACGGGATTCAGCTTTATTTTTCGCGCGTTTTCTTGGCTATTTGCCAAGATATCAGTAACTTTGCACACGAAAGTAACAGAGTCTCTTGAAACGGAAATGTTTTGTTGAGGCACACGGAGAATCACATTGTAAATAAAAGTTTCAGATTGAAAACATTCGAAGAGCTGGGCGTCAGCGAACAAATCCGCCGCGCCATTGAAGAACTGGGCTTCGTCAGTCCGATGCCTGTTCAGGAAGAAGTAATCCCCCATTTGTTGGAAAACAGCGAGCAAGACCTCATTGCACTCGCACAAACAGGCACGGGCAAGACCGCTGCCTTTGGCCTGCCCTTGTTGCAACGGCTGGACGCCGACAACAAAGCCACCCAGGCACTCGTCCTCTCACCGACACGCGAACTGTGTCTGCAAATCACCGACGATTTGCGCGACTTCTCGAAGTATATGCCCCAAGTGCGCGTGGTGCCCGTCTATGGAGGCACCGACATCATGCTGCAAATAAAAGCCCTGCAGCGCGGTGCACAAATCATCGTGGCAACGCCCGGACGACTGCTCGACCTCATGGGACGCGGCAAGGTACGGCTGGAAGAGGTTCACAACGTGGTGCTCGACGAGGCCGACGAAATGCTGAACATGGGATTCTCGGAGAGCATCAACGCCATTTTCGAGGGAATACCCGCCGACCGCAACACCCTGCTCTTCTCGGCCACCATGAGCCAGGAAATAGAGAAAATAGCCCTCAACTATCTGCACAACCACAAGGAAATAGTGGTGGGAAGCCGCAACGAGGGCGCCGAAAACGTAAACCACGTTTACTACATGGTGAACGCCAAGGACAAGTATCTGGCCCTGAAGCGCATCGTTGACTACTATCCGAAAATTTTCGCCATCATCTTCTGCCGCACCAAGATGGAAACGCAGGAGATTGCCGACAAGCTGATCAAGGACGGATACAACGCTGAGGCGCTGCACGGCGACCTCAGCCAGCAGCAGCGCGACCTGACAATGCAGAAGTTCCGCCAGCACACGGTGCAACTGCTCGTGGCCACCGACGTGGCGGCACGAGGACTGGACGTGGACGACCTGACGCACGTCATCAACTTCGGACTGCCCGACGACATAGAGAACTACACCCACCGCTCGGGCCGAACAGGACGCGCCGGAAAGAAAGGCACCAGCATCAGCATCGTCCACTCGCGCGAAAAACACAAGATTCGCGCCATTGAACGCGAGATTGGCAAGAACTTCGTGGAGGCCGACATGCCGTCGGCTCAGGAAATCTGCAAGAAACAGCTCTACAAGGTGATGGACCAGATTCTGAAAACCGACGTCGATGAGGAACAGATTGCGCCCTTCATGGCCGACATCAGCCGCTACTTTGAATACATCGACAAGGAAGACCTCATCAAGAAAATAGTTTCGCTGGAGTTCGGCAAGTTCTTGGCTTACTATGCCAGCGCGCCCGAAATAGAAAAACCCAAGGAAAGAGGAAAGGGAAAAGAGGACAGAGGAGAACGGAGAGACAGACGGGGAGAGCGAAACAGCCGAGGCCGCAGACCGACGGAAACAGGCTATACGCGCCTGTTCATCAATTTGGGCAAGGACGATGGCTTCTACCCGGGCGAAGTGATGCAGTTCATCAACAAAAACGTGCAAGGACGACAGGCCGTGGGCCACATCGACCTGCTGGGACGATACTCGTACATCGAGGTGCCCAGTGAGGATGCGCGAAAGGTGATGAAAGCACTCAACGGCGCCAACTACAAAGGGCGCGATGTGCGCTGCAACGAAGCCGACGAACCGATGAAAAGCGGAAAAAGGAGGGAAAACAGCGCTGAAAGGAGAACGGAACGAGGAAAGCGAAGCGTTGCCGACAAATATCCCAAAGACTTCACCGGCGGACGCAAGAAAGCAGCCAAGAAAGCAGCCAAAGAAGAGGATTTCTTCGATGAAAACGGACAAAAATACGACTGGCGCGAGCTGATGAACGCCGGCAACCCCACCCTGAAGAAGAAAAAGAACAAGAAAACCTTGGACCTCATAGGCGAAGAGCCCGACTTCAGCGAAGAAGGATGGGCACGGCGCAAACCGAAGAAACAATGACAAAACAGAGATAACTTAACGTAAACAAAAAAAGGAAGACAAAAAATGAAGAAAGTATTATTCTTTGCAGCCATCGTGCTGATGAACGTGGCCGCCCATGCACAGACATCCGACAAACTGACCGTACGCATCGAAGGGATGCACTGCGACCATTGCGCACACAAGGTGAAAACGCTGCTCGAAGAGAAACTGTCGCTCAGCGACATCGACTTCGACCTGGAGAAACGAACCATCGCCGTGGCCTACGACGGACAGACGGCCACCAAAGACAAAATCATGGAGACACTGGCCGCCACCGAACGCTACAAGGCACAGCCCTACAGCGCTGACGACGTGATTCTGCGCGAAAAGGAGTATCGCATTGCCGACATGCACTGCGCCAAATGCGCCCACCGCATCAGCGAAAGCGTGGGCAGCATGGAGGGGGTTGACAGCCTCGGGTTCGACATCGAGAACCACAACGTGCTGGTGCGCTACGACGCCAACCGAACAAGCCGCGACAGTGTGAGAGAGGCGCTTCTGAAACTGGGATTCACCCCCGTGAGCTACTACAAGAGCGACGCCGCCGACTATGCCTACCTGCTGATTCCGGCCGACAAAGCCAACGCCGAAACAGAGGAACAAGCCGAAGAAATAGAGGGTGTGAACGACGTCTGCGTGAACGCCAAGCGAAACGCACTGGCCATCACCTTCGTGAAGAAAAAGACATCGGCCGAACAAATCATCGCCCAGCTCAAGACGGCTGGAGTTGAAGCCAAGTTGCCCGCCCCACACGTCTGCAAGGAGGAGGCAGAATAAAAAAACGCGCGTTTGAAACAGAACAACGCGCGATTGGAACAGCCAACACGCGGTTGGAACAAAAACACGCGGTTGGAACAGAAAAAAACAAATCAACCATGGTACTTAATTATATTTGGATTGCGTTTTTCCTGATAGCATTCGTCATAGCACTCGTGAAAATGATTTTCATGGGCGACATGACAGTCTTTCCGTCCATGATGGACTCAACGTTCTCGTCGTCGAAAACAGCCTTTGAGATTTCGCTGGGCCTGACGGGTGTGCTCGCCCTCTGGCTGGGCATCATGAAAATTGGCGAGAAGGGCGGCGTGGTGAACTTTTTGGCTCGCCTGTTGAGCCCCGTCTTCACCAAGCTGTTTCCGGACATTCCCAAGGGACATCCCGTGACGGGCAGCATCTTCATGAACATTGCCGCCAACATGCTGGGACTGGACAATGCAGCCACCCCGCTGGGACTGAGAGCCATGGAACAACTGCAGGAGCTGAACACAAAGAAAGACACTGCCACCAACCCGATGATCATGTTCTTGGTGCTCAACACCAGCGGACTGACGCTCATCCCGGTGAGCATACTGGTTTACAGAGTACAACTCGGAGCGGCCCAGCCCACCGATGTGTTCATCCCCATCCTGCTGGCCACCTTCTTCTCGACACTGGCCGGCATCATCGTCACCAGCATCTACCAGCGCATCAACCTTCTGAACCGCACACTGCTGCTCACGCTGGGCGGCATGTCGGTGGCGGTGGCAGCCATCATGTGGGGCTTTGCCCGACTGTCGAAAGAACAGATGGACGTGGTGAGCACCTCGACGGCCAACATCCTGCTGATGGTGGTCATCGTGGCCTTCATTCTGGCAGGCATGCGCAAACGTGTGAACGTCTATGACGCATTCATCGAGGGAGCCAAAGACGGTTTCACCACGGCTGTGCGCATCATTCCCTACCTGGTGGCCATCCTGGTGGCCATCGGCGTGTTCCGCGCCTCGGGCGCCATGGACATGCTGGTGGATGGTGTGCGCTGGTGCGTTGAGGCCTGCGGCGGCAACAGCGACTTCGTGGGAGCATTGCCGACAGCGCTGATGAAACCCCTTTCGGGCAGCGGTGCGCGCGGCATGATGGTCGATGCGATGACCACCTACGGAGCCGACTCGTTCGTGGGGCGCCTGAGCTGTGTGTTCCAGGGCAGCACTGACACCACGTTCTACATACTGGCCGTCTATTTCGGCAGTGTGGGCATACGCTATACGCGCCATGCCGTGGCATGCGGACTGCTGGCCGACCTGGCCGGCATCATATCGGCCATCGCCATTTGCTACATGTTCTTTGGATAAAAACCGTTGGAAGTTATGGCAAACCTGAAAAGTCTGGCAAAAGACACGGCCATCTATGGCCTTTCGAGCATCGTGGCCCGTTTCATCAACTACTGGCTGGTGCCCATACAAACGCAGAAATTCAATGCTGCAGGCGGAGAATACGGCATCATCACCAACGTGTATGCCTATGTTTCACTGCTCATCGTGCTGCTCACCTACGGCATGGAGACCACCTTCTTCCGCTTCATGAGCAAGGAGGGCGAAAACGCCGAGAAAGTGTATGGCACAACGCTGCGCATGGTGCTGCTCACAACAGCCGTGTTCGTGGGGGTCATCTCGCTGACGCTCCACCCCATCGCCTCGGCCATGGGCTACGCCGACCATCCCGAATACGTTTGGGTGATGTTTTTCACGGTGGCCATCGACGCTTTTGCAGCCATTCCGTTTGCCTATCTGCGCTATGCGCACAGACCCATCAAGTTTGCCACGCTGAAGATACTCAACATCACGCTGAACATCATCCTGAACCTGCTCTACCTCATCGTGCTGCCAGCCCTGAAACTGAATCCGCTGGGCATCTACGACGAGCAGTTCACGCTCGACGTGGTGTGGGTGTTCTACATCAACATGATTTGCAGCGTGGTTACGCTGCTCATGCTCTGGAAAGAGCTCAAGGGTTTCCGCTTCGGATTCGACATGGGCACGTGCCGCCGCATGCTAGCCTACACCTGGCCGCTGCTCATCATGGGACTGGCCGGACAGCTGAACCAAGCCGCCTCGCAAATCCTGTTCCCCTTCTTCTACAGCGGCACTCCCGTTGAGGCAAAGGCACAGTTGGGCATCTATGGCGGCTGCATCAAGATTGCCATGATCATGGTGATGATTACGCAGGCGTTCCGCTATGCCTACGAGCCGTTCGTTTTCGGCAAAGCGAAGGACAAGGACAACAAGGAGACCTACGCCACAGCCATGAAGTATTACCTCATTTTCACACTGCTGGCCTTCCTCGTGGTCGTCGGTTACTTAGATGTGCTGCGCTACCTGATAGGGCAAAGCTACTGGGAGGGTCTGCGCGTGGTGCCCATCGTGATGGCCGCCGAAATCATGTTTGGCGTGTTCTTCAACCTGTCGTTCTGGTACAAACTGACCAACCGCACCATTTGGGGCGCGTGGTTCTCGGGCATCGGCGCCGTGGTGCTCATCGTGGTTGACATCTTGCTCATTCCGCGCTTCAGCTATATGGCCTGCGCGTGGGCCGGCTTTGCCGCCTACGCTACTTCGATGGTGCTCTCCTACTTCATCGGACAGAAGTATTACCCCATCAAATATCCTTTGGGCGACATGCTGGTGTATGTAGCGGTGGCCTGTGTGCTCTATGCCGCCATGAGTTGTTTGAACAGCCAGTTGCCGCTTTGGGGGTCATTGGCAGCCAACACACTCATCATCTTCATTTTCATCGCATTCATCGTCAAGCGCGACCTGCCGCTGAGCGGATTGCCCGTAGTGGGAAAATACTTCAGGAAATAGGCCTGCACACTGCTCAAACCCGAAAGACAACCAATAAAAACACCGAAATATGAAAAAAGCAATTCTATCCCTACTCATGCTCCTGGCCATGGGCACCGCCCGTGCCGACGAGGGCATGTGGACGCTCTACAACCTGCCGCAGGCCGTCTATGAACGCATGCAGCAGGAAGGTTTCAAGGTTCCCTACAACGACCTCTACTACGGCCCTCACGCCATCAAGAACGCCGTGGTGAACTTCTCGGGCTATTGCTCGGGAGTAGTGGTGTCGCCCGACGGACTGGTGTTCACCAACCACCACTGCGGTTTCGAAGCCATCCGCTCGCACTCCACTGTGGAGCACGACTACATGCTCAACGGCTTCTATGCCAAGAGCTACGACGAGGAGCTGCCCAACAAGGGCATGTTCGTGAGCTTCATGGTCGATCAGAACGACATCACCGACCGCGTGATGAAGCTTGGCTACGAAACCATGAACAACGAGCAGCGCGCCGTGATGCTCGACTCGCTGGAGAACGTCATGCTGAAGGACGTGAAGGCCAAGGACTCCACACTGATGCTCGAAATAAAGCCATTCTACGAGCGCAACATGTTCTATGCCACCACTTACCGCGTGTTCCGCGACCTGCGCCTTGTATTCACCATCCCCAAGTCGATGGGCAAATTCGGCGGCGAAACCGACAACTGGATGTGGCCGCGCCAGACGTGCGACTTCTCGGTGTTCCGCATCTACGCCGACCCCAAGACCAACGGGCCGGCCGAATACAGCGAGCAGAACGTGCCCTACCACCCCGAGCACTGGGCTCCCGTCTCGATGGAAGGCTACAAAGAGGGCGATTTCTCGATGACCATCGGCTATCCGGGCAGCACCGAGCGCTACCTGTCGAGCTACGGCATTCGCGAGATGCGCGACGCAGAGAATGTTCCCCGTGTGCAGGTGCGCGGCGTGAAGCAGGAAATCATGGCCCGACACATGCGCGCCTCAGAGGCCGTCAGAATCAAGTACGACTCGAAATACGCCCAGAGCTCCAACTACTGGAAAAACTCCATGGGAATGAACAAATGTATCGATTCCATCGGAATAATCGGCCAAAAACAAGCCTTTGAGAAAATGCTCCGCCAGTGGCAGGACTCCACTGGCTTCCTCAAGGACAAGCTCGACTTCAAGAAACTGGAGAAATACTACGGCCAGCGCTTCGAGCAGACACGCGCCTTCTATTATTGGTTCGAGACCTTCCGCCGCACCAGCGAGTTCACCACCCGCGCCATGCGCGTTCACAGCGGCATGCCCGTGAAAGGCCCCAAGGAGAAACCCAAGAAACAGTACTTCCAGTTTGACGACAACACCAGCGAGTGGGACTATGCACTCGACCGTGAAGTCATGATTGCCCTGCTGAAGAACTATGCCGAGCAGGTGGACGAGAAGTTCCACCCGTCGTTCTACAAGGAAATACGCAACAAGTTTGGCAACGACTACGAACGCTATGTTGATAACATGCTCAAGAAGTCGGTGCTCTTCAAACCCGGCAAGCGCATCTACTTCAACAAGAAGAACTACTACAAAGACCCGGGCGTGAGCTACGGCATGTCGCTCATAGAGTCGCTGGCCGAAATGCAGGATGCACTGGCCAATGTGAGCGATTCCATCGAGGAACAGGAACACCATCTCTGTGCCGCCAAACTGCGCATGGAAGAGAACCTTCCCCACTACAGCGACGCCAACTTCACCATGCGCCTGAGCTACGGCCAAGTGGGCGGATTCATGCTCGGCGGACAACCTTCGGGCTACTACACCGCAGCTCCGAGCATTGTGGCCAAGATGAACCGCGCCGCCGACATCATCGACTACGAAGCTGAACCCATCATGAAAGAACTGCTCTCGGCCACCGACTTTGCCCCCTATGCCGACAAGACGACGGGCGAAATGCAGCTCTGCTTCCTCACCAACAACGACATCACCGGCGGCAACTCGGGCTCACCCATGTTCGACGGCGAGGGGCGGCTCATCGGACTTGCCTTCGACGGCAACTGGGACAGTCTCTCGAGCGACATCAACTTCGACGCTCACCTGGCCCGCTGCATCGGCGTGGACATTCGCTTCGTGCTGTTCATGATGGACCGCTGGGGCCATGCTGACCGATTGCTGAAAGAAATAGGAGTTAAAAAGTGAAAAGAAAGCAAGGAAGAACGGGAGAAGAAAAGTAAGTAGAACAGAACGGAAAAACAAAAGTATATGAAAAAATCAGCTGTTGCTATCATGCTCCTGGTGGCTGTTTCGATGGGTTTCGCACAAACTCATACCCAAACGGCCAAAACGCTGAGCAAAACGGCACAGAGCCTTGCAAAACAAGGTTACGTAAACATCAAGGACCGCGACAAGAGCATTCAGGTGAGCCTGATGTATAGCCGCGCGGACAATTTCTGCGGCAAAGTGCTCTACGGCGACCTGCGCGAGGCTTATCTGCATCCGCTGGCTGCCGACGCGCTGGTGAAGGCCCAGAAACGGCTCAAGCAGTTGCGCCCCGACCTGAGTCTGAAAATCTACGATGCCGCCCGCCCCATGAGCATCCAACAGCGCATGTGGAACGAGGTGAAAAACACCGACCACAGCTTCTACGTCTCCAACCCCGCCAACGGAGGCGGACTGCACAACTACGGTCTGGCCGTTGACATCACCCTCTGCAAAGCCGCCACCGGCGACTCCATCCCCATGGGCACCAAGGTTGACCACATGAGCGCCGATTCGCACATCGACCGCGAGGCGCAGCTCGTCGCCAACCACCACATAACGCCCGAAGCCCGCAAAAACCGCGAGCTGCTGCGCGAAGTGATGGAACATGCCGGTTTCAAGCCCCTGCGCACCGAGTGGTGGCACTTCAACCTCCGCTCGCGCGCCGAAGCCAAAAAGTATTTCAAAGTCATTCGGTAGCCCCACACAAGGGGGATTACCGGACATTCAAAAATCCCGTGCCTGCCCAACATCCAACAATGAGCAAGGCACGGGCTTTTTTTAGCGCTACACAAGCCGTTCCTATGGAAATAAAACAAGAAACCATCGATTTCATCGCCCTCCACGCCAACGACGACGTGCGCCTGCTGGCTCTGCAAGCCAACAAGCAGCATGCCATCGACATCGCCTTTGCGCTCAACCAGATTGCAGGCCGACAGAAAGCCAGGCAGAAGATTCCCTCGTGGGCTGCCACCGAAGGCATTGTCTATCCGCCCCACCTGAACATGGAACAGTGCTCGAGCGAAGCGACAGCCCGCTATAAAGCCGCCATTGTCCGTGCTGCGCCATGCACCACGATGGCCGATCTGACGGGCGGGCTTGGGGTGGATTTCTCGTTCATGGCTCGGGAATGCGACAAGGCTTTCTATGTGGAACAGAACACCGACTTGTGCCAATTGGCGGCGCACAATCTGCCGCTCTTGGGACTGAACAACGTGGTGGTGGAAAACACCGAGGCCGAAGAGTTTCTGAAACGCTGCGGACAGCTCGACGTTCTCTTTGCCGACCCGGCACGGCGCGACAACCACGGCGGACGAACCTACGGCATTGCCGACTGCACACCCGACCTGCTCGGCCTCATGCCCGTGATGACAGACAAAGCGCGGCGCATTGTCGCTAAACTATCACCCATGCTCGACTGGCAGAAAGCCGTAGCCGACATACATGCTGCCGCTAAGGGAAAGGCGCGCGTACAGACCGTCCACATTGTAGCCGTGGCCAACGAATGCAAGGAACTGCTGCTCGACATCAGCACCCAACCGCTCACGGTCAAGGAAAAACCAGCAACCCACCCCACCACGCTGGCAGAGGAAGAACGGCCTTTCACCGCCCCTTGTTGCATCGTCTGCGTCAATTTGTTGCCCGACGGCACCATGGAACAGTTCGTTAGCGAAGCAATGCCCAAAGCAACATCTACCGAGAAGAAACAGGCCGGAAGAACCTGCTCTTTTGATAACCTTTCTGAGGCAGTTTTTCTCTATGAGCCCAATGCCGCTATCATGAAAGCCGGCTGTTTTGACCAGCTGACCGAAGTGTTTGGCATTTTGCCCATTTCAGCCAACAGCCATTTGTTTGTTTCTTCCGATTTCATCGGCAATTTCCCTGGCAGAAGCTTCCGCATCAATTCCGTGAGCAGCCTCAACAAGCGCGACCTGCGCACGGCACTCAGCGGCCTTTCGCAAGCGAATATCACAGTAAGGAACTTTCCCCTTTCGGTGGCAGAACTCCGCAAGCGTCTCCGCCTGAAAGACGGCGGCTCGGTGTATATCTTCGCCACCACCGCGGCCAATAACAACCACCTACTCCTGATCTGCGAGAAGAATAACTCACGGTAATACAAAAATATCTCACGGTAATAAAAGAATAACTCACGGTAATAAATTGTTATTTCACGACAATATAATAATAAAGCCGTGCTTTACGTGCAAATTCTCTAGAAAATTTGAAAACAACTCACGACGTTGTACCTAAATTTTCAAGCCTATATTATTCATACCTTCCGATGCGCCAGCCGCTCCCCGCCCTTGTAGGGGCGGGGTGGCCGTAGGCCGGGGCGGGGTCAGTATTATTTCGCAAAATAGCAATATTACAGACCCCACCCCTAACCCCTCCCCTTGAGGGGAGGGGAGCTGCTTCCGCCTTGGGGCACTATGAATAATATAGGCTCATGGGCTGAGAAATTCGAGTGAGGTGCCACTGTCCGTCACGCTGAGACGGACGGTGGCACCTTCGATCAAGGGGAAATTGTTGAGGCGCGCATGACCAACGGGAAATGCGTAGCTCACAGGAATGGCATAGTGGCGAAGGTAGTAATTGAGCATGTGGTACATGTCGTCGAAACCGTTCTCTGGGTGTCGATAGTCAGAAAAGCGACCAACGACGATGCCCCGCAGACGGCTGAGAACGCCGCGTATCTCCAATTGGTGGAGCAGGCGGTCAACCTTGGTCATCGACTCGCCGGTGTCCTCGATGAACAGAATGAGAGGCTCAGTACGGTTGAGAAAATCGACATGGCTCCCCGCCAAGGCACAGAACACGGAGAGATTGCCGCCAACAAGGGTGCCTGTGGCCGTGCCAAGCTGGTCGAGGGGATGGTGTTCTACACGGTAGCGGGGCAACTCGCCCGCGAGCAAACGGCGAAGGGTCTGGCTGACGGTGTCGGCACCCTGCATGGACGAAATGGCGTGGCACATGCTGCCATGAATGCTCATCACGCCTGCGCTGACGGCGGCGCTGTGCAGGGCGGTGACATCGCTGAAACCAACAATCCACTTGGGATGGCGGGCAAATTCGCTCAGGGGGACACGTGTGAGCAACTGCACGGCTCCGTCGCCACCACGCGAACAGAATATGGCACGGATGGTGGTGTCGCGCAACGCCCAGAGCAAGTCGGAAGCCCGCTCGTCGGCAGTGCCCGCAAAACCATGGTGGGAAGCGAGGGCATGGGGAGCCACCACGGGGCGATAGCCCCACTGTGTGAGGATGCGGCACCCGCCGCCGACGGTAGCAGAGTCGGTGGCCGAGCAAGGCGAGAGAATGGCCACACGGTCGCCCGGTTTCAGGAAGCGGGGCGTCGTGAGCGGCTGCGCAGCCACACTGGCAGCCATCAAGGCCCAAAGAAGCGAAAGAATGCTTTTCGTCATGATTCTATTCGTTGCTCAGTGAGAATGAACAATGTATGTGCAAAGATAGCAAGTGTTTTACATATTCATGCAAAAACGGGAAGAAAAATGACAAATCGGATTCGGATGTTTCAAACGAAAAGGCATTTGAAACATTTTTGGAATGAAAAAAGCGAAAAATTGCCTAATTTTGCCGAAGGAATGAACAAAGAATACCAGACAAGGGCTCCTTTGTGGCCACCAACACAAAGCTAACAATAGCATAGAACCATAAATTCTCTAACTGATTATCAACAAAGCATTACCAAATTCCGGCTCCTCCCACTTTTCCTGCGACAGAAAGAGTGGCGAGGAGCGGTTTTTTATTAGCCGATACGGCAGCCAACAAGCAGCTGCACACAATCGACACGCGAAAAATAATGAGCCTTCACGTTGTAGCCAACAAAGAGTCGATGGCGCGCAAAGGGCGGCGTGTACCGAAGCCCCACGTTCTGGTAGATGCGGCTGTCGTTGGTTTTGCCCGTATGACCGGTCTGCTTTTTGACATAGGCTCCCACTCCCACATTGACCGAAAAATGCCGATAGAACACTTCATGCCGCAGCGTGACACCCATGATGTGGGGCGAATGGTCGTAGCCGTCAAGATGGTTCATCTCGTCGTAGTCGCGGAGTTTATACACATAGTCGGCGTAGGAATAGTCGATGCCGACACCCGTGGCATGAAGCAGATGCCAGCGGTACATGGGAGCCACCATGGTGGTGAAGAAACCGTAAAGAGGATTGTCCTTGGTGTGGTAGCGCGCGAAATGGTCGTTCAAGGCTTTCATGCCCAAGCCCGCCACCACCTCAACATAGAAACCGCTGAAAGGCATGGTGGAGGCGCCGCCATCGTCATGGCCATTGCCGGAACCCGTCGGACGGGAGGTTGCCGCCGAAGCGCTTTCGGCAGCAGAGGGGCGGTTTAGTTGGCAGTGGAGCGCCAAGGTGGCACCCAGCGTGTTGGCACCGATGTTGGGGCGGTCGAGGGTGCCATTGCTGAAGTGCTTGAAATCGGCCCCCAGCGAAAGGCTCAGCTGCGAAGAAAGGCGGTATTTGGCGTATAATCCGCCTCCTACGTAGATGGACAGCGGCGAGCCAATTACCTCGTTGTCGGTGTTGGTGTTTTCGTCGAAGGGGTGTTCACAATAGCCCACACCATGCTGCAAGTCAACTCCCATGCTGAACCGCCGCCTACGGAGGAAGTCGAGCTGCAAGCCCCCAAAGAGCGTCCAGATGCGCCCAATGCGCGAACGGTAAGGGGTTTGTTCGCGATAGACTTGCACACGGCTGTAGTCGGCGCAGAGCAAACCCACCTGCAGAGAAGGTCTTCCCAACGCCTTGTCATAGGGTTGGCTGTCCAGCCCCAGACTCTGCCACTTCAAACGGGCGTCATAGAAACTGGTTCCGTAGCTGTGGAGAATCTGCTTGTTGTAAGGACCGGCATGAAACATGTGGCTCACATTGCCCGACACTTGTAACGACCAAAGGCCGGCAGTGGTTTTTGCACTGTCGGCCTTTGGATACAGGCAGGTGTCGGCAATCTCGGTCCCTGCCCTTGAAAGCAAGGCCGAAAAAGACAGCAGTATCAGTAGTACGCAACGCATGGAGCCAACCACCCTCTCCTATTCGAAGATTACCGACATGCCGCCGAAAGTATCGCGGATGGCTTGGGCTTCGCGGTAGGCCCACACGCACATGGCTCCCTCGTCAACCTCTTGTTTCTCGCTGACCACCTTCTTGGTTTTGGCATCAGTGGTTTTTTCTGTCATCCACACTTCGCCACCACTGCCCGAGGGTGGAAAGTAGAAACGCTGCTCATAGATTTCTTCGGGATGGTTGACGCGCTTGTAATAGAACACCAGTTCGCTGTCGGACTTGTTGAAAAGATACTCGGTGTAAACGTTGGCCGACTTGTCGCGCACAAAAACCAGCTGGCAGGGATAGACCTCAAACTCTTTCAGGATTTCACTATTGTCGAAAAAGAAATCCACAGTGCGGTGGTCGTAACCGTTGGGGTCGTTGGTGTGAAAATCCACATGCATATAGTTCTTCTTGGGCCCTTTCATGGCATCCTCTGCCAGTTTCTGGGCTTCGGCGTAGCACTTGCGAATTTCGGCCATGCGGGCCTGCGTGGCTGCACTCTGGGCCGCAGCGTCGGCACACCAGCACAACAGCGCCGCCAAAGTAAGAAAGATTGTTTGTTTCTTCATACAGCTTGTTTATTAGTAATAGGGGTTGAACGTTCTTCAGCACAAAGATAGCATTTTTCGGACATCGGGCAAAGAAAAAAAGAGAAAAACTTTGCCTTTTTGCAAGAAAAAATACATAACTTTGCCACTGAATCCTTTATCCACCAACACGCCCTATTTATGGAACAAGACACCAACGCCCTTCGCACTTTAATGATTGCCCGCATGAGAATGGGGGTCATAGCCGCCATTGTGGGCATCATGGCCACAGCGTGCAAAAGCCTGGACAATACGCCCACCGTTTCTCCCACCGACGACAGCAGCCAGTTTGTGACACTCACCGATGCAGTGCCCGATGCCATCCTCGAAATCAGGTATTTCAGCACCTACAACTTTGTGGGCGAGCGAATAGACGGCTATCTGGAACCCACAGCACTGCTCACCCGCAGAGCAGCCGACAGCCTGCGCGCCGTCAGCGATGACGTAAAGGCAATGGGCTACCGGCTGAAAATATACGATGCCTACCGCCCACAAAAGGCGGTTGACCACTTCGTGCGCTGGGCTTCCAACCTCGACGACAAACGCATGAAGCCTTATTTCTACCCCGACTTGGACAAAAGCGTACTCTTCAAACAGGACTACATCGCAGAGAAAAGCGGCCATACACGCGGCTCAACAGTCGATTTGACGCTCTTCGACATGAACACAGAGAAAGAACTCGACATGGGAGGCACCTTCGACTGGTTTGGCCCCGAGAGCCACCCCGACTTCTGCGGCAATCCCCAAACGGGACAGCACCATGAGAGTCCGTCGCCCGCCGGACGGTCCATTACGGCCATGCAATTCAAAAACCGCATGATTCTGCGCGCTGCCATGATGCGCCACGGATTCAAGCCCATCAGCTCTGAATGGTGGCATTTCACACTGCGCGACGAGCCCTTCCCCAACACTTACTTCACTTTCCCCGTGAAGCAGCTGAAGAAATGATGCCCAATGCCTTCTGAAGCAAGGTTTCCGATGGCTCTGCGCTTTCTTCGACGGGCAGCAGATACCACCGCACCGTCCACGACAGCTGCTCGCCGGGCTGCAGCGTGGCGTAGGCTCCCTGGCTCTCCAACTCGATGTAAGTTTTGCGCTGGTTCACATACACTTGTATCTCTGCCTCGTCGGGCGCGGGCTGCGACGCTTCAAGGTCGTCGAACTGCTTCACCAGCAGCAGGCCCTTGGCACAGTAGGCCAGCCAGCCATGTCCGTCGGCATTGATCTTGCGGTTTTGTGGAGCCTCGTCGGCCTTATACCATGCGGCACCGTACTTTCCTTCAAAATTCATGAGACCGGCAGGAGTAATGCCGTCCGTCGGCGCATCGAAAAAGATGACGCCATCGTTGGCCACGCGCGTAATCTCCCAGGGAGCCACTTGGCGCGGAGCGTCAGACTCGTTCTTGATGCTGTAGGTAACGACGATGGCACTGTCGGCTGTGCCAACAGAAAACGCCTTCACGACCCGGCATCCCAGCTTCTCCGACACGTTGCTCGTCAGCTGCAGCACGTCGCCCTTTTGTTCCACAGCATAAGGCTGCTTGTCGAACTCCACCACTGGCGGCCAGTTCCATTCTTTCTGCGGACTGGTCCAGAACGTGCTGCCGAAAGCTTCCGGCCATGGCAGCTGAGAAATGATTTCTTGGTCACCATGCTTGAAGGAAAGTATTTTTCCGCCTTTCTGCGCGTCAATGGTCATCGCCAACTTGCCCACCGTCAGGGTGTACTTCCCCTCGGCCGCTTTCGGCTGGTCGGTGGTTTCGAGGTGTTGTTGAACTTTTTGCGCCATTCCATCGGCAATTTGAACTGTTTGCTGCACGTTCTGCGCATTGTCGTTGGCAGTTTGAATTGTTTGCTGCACGTTCTGCGCATTGTCGTTGGCAGTTTGAATTGTTTGCTGCACGTTCTGCGCATTGTCAGGCTGAGCAACTGAGGCAGACCATCCGCAGACAGCAGCCAAAAAAAGTAATGTTAGTTGTCGTTTCATCATTAGTAGGTTTTGTATGTTACTCATTTTTAGACGAACTCAACCCACCAAAGTCTATTGCCATCCTCCAATTATTATAGAATATTAACGCGAAAAACTGCGCCACCACAATATTCTTGTCAGAAGATAAAAAAGCCGCATCGCAAACCACAAAAACAGCGTCGTGCTTTACGCTCAAATTCTCTAGAAAATTTCATCCTATCGTCGAGAGATAAAAAACTGTTTGCAAAGATGAAAGAAATAACTCGTTACCGAAGTTTCCAGATTTCCAACATCATCCCAAAAAAGTGGCGATTCCTTGATGGAATCGCCACTTTTAAATTATCACTCTAACTACTTTTTTCGTCAAATACAGATGCCTTAATAAGACGCTATATCGTGTCAAGGAAATAAGCTATTGCAGCTTGCAGATCGTCATGTGGAAGAGAGATAGTAGTCGTCTGCATTCTCTACATCCTCATTCCATTCCTTCAGCTAGGCTATTGCCGTATGAATCTGCTTAAGGGTATATTTAATACGCTCACGCTTCTCCAATGACGTAAATTCCATCGCGATTGATATCTCTTAATAAATAAGGATTCATGTGCTTATGAAGTCTGATGACATCAACGGAACACATGAGCAGCTCTTCAAGATAACGCTGCAAACGCACAACCAAATAGAGTTTGGGATCCATTTCCACACAAACATCTACATCACTTTGCTCATTCTGCTCACCTCGAGAGACAGAGCCGAAAAGATGCAATGTCCGCACTCCGAATTGGCTTTTGAGTTCGTCGGAGTGAGCCTTGATGAGTTCGATGTATTCGTTTGTCTGCTTCATCTGTATAACACCTATTATAATATGACCCGGCTTCGTTTGAGCGTAATGCAAATCCCATTTGTTGCGGACTGCAAATCCGCTCAAACGAAGGGAGTCATATAATACTTAGTCGGCCAGCTTGGCCTTGATGAACTCGCGGTTCAGGCGGGCGATGTTGGCGATGGACTCGTTCTTCGGGCATACGGCTTCGCAGGCACGGGTGTTGGTGCAGTTGCCGAAACCGAGCTCTTCCATCTTGGCCATCATGGCCTTGGCGCGCTTGGCAGCCTCGGGACGGCCCTGGGGCAGCAGGGCGAGCTGTGACACCTTCGAGCTGACGAAGAGCATGGCCGAACCATTCTTGCAGGCTGCCACGCAGGCGCCGCATCCGATGCAGCTGGCGCAATCCATGGCTTCGTCGGCGTTCTGCTTGGGAATGAGGATGGCGTTGGCATCCTGAGCCTGTCCCGTGCGGATGCTGGTGTAGCCGCCGGCCTGGATGATCTTGTCGAAGGCATTACGGTCAACCATGCAGTCCTTGATGACGGGGAAGCCGGCTGAGCGCCAAGGCTCGACGGTGATGACGTCGCCATCGTTGAAGCGGCGCATGTAGAGCTGGCAGGTGGTGGCACCGCGCTCGGTCTTTCCGTGAGGAGTACCATTGATGTAGAGTGAGCACATACCGCAGATACCCTCGCGGCAGTCATGGTCGAACACGAAGGGCTCCTTGCCTTCGTTGATGAGTTCCTCGTTCAGGATGTCAAGCATCTCGAGAAACGAGGTATCATCGGGAATGTCGTGCATCTCGTGAGTGTCGAAATGTCCCTGGTCCTTGGGGCCGTTCTGGCGCCAGAACTTTATTGTAAAGCTTATATTCTTAGCCATAATTCCTTAGTTTTTATAG
>OCTX011765102.1_pt1 | contig 36961 bp, 40 predicted proteins | sample 1539691 | NCBI WGS metagenome assembly OCTX01 (sample SAMN02144231, study PRJEB22623) | gut metagenome | biome: sheep rumen | host: Ovis aries | place: New Zealand
GATCTCTGTACAGCCGTATAAAGATTTTGTAACCGGCAGCAGCGCCGTCAGGCCGTCAGGCATGTTATTCTATTAAAGTTCTGCTGCTGAGATGTAACCAAAAACAGAAAAGATATATCTATATCTTTTTCGGCCACCGTTCCAGCGCAAAAAATAGCTTCCATTATACGCAATTCCAGGCTACACCAGGAACGCAAATTGTCTGACTATTAGCAAATTTGCGCCTGCCAGGTCCGTCAATAAGGTAAATTAATTGTGTGTATTCCTTATCGATTATACAATATTCTCTATGCCACAAGCAATTCAGAATCATTTACTGACTCTTATATGATATTTTCGGATATAATCAACCAAAGCAAAAGATATACCATAATTGTTTTGGCAGCTGGAATATATTCAAAATATCAAGAACAATATATCAATTTTGTGTGTATTTATTATCGCTTTTTGCGGATTTATTATCACTTTTCGCCGCAAAACGCCACCACACAACAAATAGTTTCAATTTGTCATGACCAGGAATACAAATTGTTTCATTTTGCACAAACGATATTAATATATCGCAATCAACAAACAATTATGATTGTATTGCATTATCAGTAACCAAAAAGGAAAAATAACTATCTATTGCCGCAAAAACACACAATATATATTGGCAATATTTGCTTTTTTTGCCGTAACATACACACTTAAAACCTGTTTATTAATAATAGATACACACAATATTTTATTATCTGTTTATGATCCTGAATTGTGTTTTTTGTCATATTGAAATAAAACTTGTTTTGATAATTCAGTGATATAATATGGTAATTTATGGTATTGTGTATATAATTGTGGTAATTGGCTTGCGACTACGCCGCGAAAAACGTAATTATTCATAGACATGAAAACATTAGCATTCTTTTATCTGATTTTATATTGAATATGACCGTGTTTTATGATAAATGTGAACTTTTTGTGAACAAATTGTGTTTATTTTGTGAAAATTGCGATAAATATTTATATTTTAGTATATCTGTACACACTATATTTAGTTGTGTGAATATTCAAATATGACAATATATTGTGTGAATTGTATGAAATATGGCGAAAACATGTAGTATTGAATGCAATATGATGTAGTTTTGAAAACTACATAGTGAAGAAATAGTGTAGAAATTGTAAAGCTAGTGTAGAATCATAGTGTAGAAACTTAAACTAACGACAGTTAGTTAACATACCGGTTTTTGTGGTCACAATAACCATAATTAAATCAATTGCGCACAATTGATAATTTGTGATAGTCTCACATCATATATATAAATTGTCAAAAAATGTACTTTTAAGGCTGGTTTTTGCCGGTTCATATCAGATAATTGTACATATTAACCAAACAATTCAATTTATTATCTGGCATGTCCAGGAAACACAATTTTATTTCATTTGAGCATATTTACATTCAATGTGATACATATTCAAGTCTGTAAAATGACAGATTTCAGACATCGAATGTGTGTTCGACTGGTGATCCGCTGCCAGGAATACCGGTTATATCATACTATTCCTATTATACGGGTAGGTTTTACATCTCTAACCAGTGTTAGTTTCTCGGAATCACAGTTTCGTGTTCCTTTTCACTCTCATCAATTTTTCGCCATTTCCCTTATCAGATTCTTTTCCTACCACATCACTCTTCCAGGATCGGTTTGACCATTCTATGATCGTTATTTTCGGAAAGTATCTGTCTGGCAAATTAGCAACCAAAACAGAAAATCATAATCTTCCAGTGCGAAAAATAGCATTCGCCAATTTCACCAATATTTTGAAATAAAACTGCACTGTTTTATGAGAATTACTGATACCGGAAAGTGGCTTAAAATGGACGTTTCTTCGTAAAGTGGCTTTTAAGGCTGATTTGCATTTTTACCAGAAAAACATACCCATTTTTTGGCACTTTTCCTAGATTTAAGGCATATTAACGAAGAAACACGAAAACCTAGATTTCAGGCTGTTTTTCGTAGCGGAAATTTCTTTACATAGATTTTACATTCACTTTACATAAACTTTATGTAAAGTTTATAAAAATTTAATATATTATTTATAAAAATTTTATAATTAACCAAATACAATAAGTAACGTATCTCGCAAAAAATATAAGTTAGTTCATTATTTTTTAAACTCATGTTTTCTGCGCAAAATAGAAACATACAGAATTACAAGCTGGAATGTCATTCCTGCTACAAGTAACCAAAAACAGAACCAGAAAGAAACATATACTATTTGCGCTGAATACAAAAATATTTTTTTTGATTTTTGTCAGCGAGCGTAGAGGATAATAGAATGAGATACCTTTAAGAAAGCGAGTGACAAAAATAGACACGAGCCTCGGAGCGTATAGCGAGAAGCGAGTGTCTTATATATATGCTTTGAATCTTTTTTCTTTTGGTTAATTCCTGGAAGAAGCAGAAAAAGAAACGAAAGCCTGTATTGATCCGCACTGTTTTTTATCGTATTGAACAGATTCGATTTTTGACAAACATAATAGGCTTTCGGAAAACAAATAATTTTTATATTTATGAGTGAAACGAATAAATATAAAAATTTTTGTTAAGGTTTTAATATGATCTTCCTACTAATAGGAATGTCATATTGACACTCCTATTAATAGGAATGTCATATTGACACTCATATTAATAGGAATGTCTATATGACACTCATACTAATAAGAGTGTCTAATTGACACTCCTACTAATAGGAATGTCATATAAATAATAAAATATTATTTAATATAATATGTATTATAATATATAATATAATATATATAATATAAATAATAATATAATAATATTATATATAATATATATGTATAATAAATATATAATACACCCTTTCATGTCGCTGGTATTCCAGTAAAAATCCATCTTTTGCAGCGATTTACGCTTATTTAAATGCATTTCTAAAATAAATTTATAATTATTCATTGACATAACACAGAACCTGTGCTATCATGTAACTGTGGGAGGAGAGGCCTTTTTAAAAAAATACTATGTGATGCTTTTTGCGCCAGATATACCTTTTTCTTTTTGGATGCCCATCTCTCACAAAATACTAATCGGCAGGAACAATAAATGAACACAGTAGTAAGAGTACCATCAGAAATTATCAACAATGTGAACCTTGGCGAAAAACGCATCATCTTCTATCTCTTTCTGTCATTCCGGCGAAGCATGGCAAACGAGATCGTGTTTAACACAAGTGAAGCTGTTACCGCATGCGGATATAAACCAAACAGCTGCAAGGGTAAAATCAATGAAGAATTCAAAACCTTTGTTTCTTCTTTGGTTGACCTCGGATATCTGAACGAACAGAAGGTAAGCATGCATTTTTCAAAATATGAACCAGCAAAGAAATTCTGGGACAAGCCTTTCGTGCTTGTCAGTTACGATGAATTTGTAAAAATCGTACAGTCCGGCAAAATCAGGATTCACTCTTCTCTCCTGCTCTGTCATGTCAGGCTTTATCGCCACAAACGTTTGAAACCGAATGACAATGCGCCGGAGATCTATTTTCAGCATTTTTCAAAAATCGCAGAAAGGTATAATCTGCCAAGCAGAGCAATATCTCTTGCCGCATACTCACTCTCCAACCTTGACATCATGTATTCTGTTGAATCAGACTGCCGGAAGGATAAGTTTGGAAGATTCCATGCAGGGCAGACAGTTTTTGTAGACAGGCAAAAATATCTTGTGGACGGCTCAGTAGACATCACTTACAACTGGGAGCAGGAAATGGAAAGTGCGCTGGAATATGTTGGCAAAAGAAGTCTCAGGTTCTACATGCCAGACAAGGAAGAATTTGTCGGAGGTGATCAGGTGAAATAGGGAACAACCGAATACTTGACTAAAATACTATGCAAAATGCGGCACTGGTATTTTCTTTTTTTTGTTATATAAATAACGCTAAATATATCATGTGCGGCGAAGGATGTGTTAATGGAACTTAAACAGACTCAGAAGTATATCTACAAACTGCACTCAAAGCAGCTGAAGCAAAACAAATGGAATCTTGATCTTCCTTTGGATGTTGCTCTGAAGGAATATCCAGAATGTATTGTCACTTTAAACAGCAGCCAGGTTCTGCGCTTTATCGACAAGTTAAATGGAATTGAAAACATTGATGAAAGCGTAAGGGAGATCCGGCGCAGAATACGTGCCGAAAAGAAGAAACCAAAAAGCAGAACGACAAAGGTTACAATCCGTGAACTTTACAACACGCTTTATAATCTTCAGTTCCAGAAGGATTACGTTTGCGTCATCATGGACTCAAACAAAGATTATGATTTGGCTAATGAAGGATTCACAATAAACGGAATTAAGTATCGCAGATTCCTTGGCACGAATGGTGGTGTCAAAAATTCAACTATCGTTTATGTAAATGAAGAACTGTATCCTGCGCTGAAGAAGAAACTTGACAATGGGCGCAACATGCAGAAAGAACTGATTCCTGCAAAACTGGAAGCATATCAAGCATTGATCTGTTCCGGTTCAACTCCCATTCCAGAACCAGAAGGAATAATCGTTGTAAATGACTGCATCACTCATTTTCTGGATGATGTGATTTTGATTGATGACAGTGTTGATGGCGAACCAAAGATGACATTTGAGAAGGATTATCCGATTGAACACAATGATTCTGATGGATACGGCCTGATGCTTCCGAAGTACTCTCGCAGAGTAAATGAATATCTTACCGGTAGTGATGAACCTCTGTCTGGAATGAACACAAGATATGCATGGACAAAAGGAATGCTTTACACGTTTGACTTTGTAGAGTTTGCGGAAAAGGTTGCCGGCACTTATGAAATTATTGATGCCTGGGGCGATAAACGTGACGTAAGGAATGCAGAAGTCATTCTCACAGTGTCAATGCTCAAACTATGGGACAGCTATTCCTGCTGGGAAGAATACTATCGCAACTGCAAAGAGAACGGATATGAATTTTCAACGCCGAAGATTACTCCTGCAAAGTTGGAAAATGTGCGAAATACGAACTACCAGTTTTTGCAGAGTTATGAGTTTACCGATGAAGAGTTACAGGAATTATGCCAGCCAACAATAGACGAGATAAAGGACGTACTTGGACTCGACTGGCGCAAGAGCATAGTTTTTCTTGCTGGTTATTCTTTGGATGAGAAAAACGTTGCGCTCATTGAAGATGATTACATAAAAGCGTTGATGATCGAACCGGAATTAATTAATGATTCGTTCATTCGGCGCAGGATTTATTCGATGATTAAGAAGCGCATAGAACTGGCAAAGAAAGGTTCGATTAAGATTAATGCGAATTATACGATGATTTCCGGCGATCCGTATGCGCTATGCCAGAGCATGTTTGGTCTGGAAGTAACAGGTCTGCTTAAAGCCGGAGAATTATATCATAAGCATTGGATTGATAAGGGAAGTACTGAGTTAGCATGTTTTCGTGCGCCGATGACTTGTCACAATAATATTCGAAAATTAAAACTTAGTAATTCTGACGAATGTAAGTATTGGTATAGGTATATAAAAACAGCGATTGTTCTAAATGCATGGGACACTACGTGTGATGCTATGAATGGTTCGGACAAGGATATGATGCATGTCCTTATAAAACTTGGTGAACTTGCACAATGCAAGGTGTCAGTCGAACGTTAGTAGTCACAGGAAATGGTGATTAATCGACTGGCTAACAGGGGAAAGCGTATAGCCAATCCTGTGCTAAATCCTTTCTGAATTCCTTAAGAGGAAGGATGGAGAAAATAATAAATTATAAAGACGTAGATTATATTGTATCAGATGATGGAAAAATATTCAGCACAAAGAATATTGGTAGAGGGAAATACCATAAAGAGATAACTCAAAGAGAAAATCCAGATGGTTATATGATTATAACGGTCGGCAAAAACAATGTTCGAACCAACGTAACCGTACATAGAATTGTTGCAATGGCATTTATTGAAAACCCAGACCCGGAGCATCTTACTGAGGTGGAACATATCGATAGAGATAGAAAGAATAATCATGCCAGCAATTTAAGATGGATTTCAAGTTTTGAGAATAAAAGCCAGATTCCGTTTGAAGAAAGAAGCAGAAGCCACAAACATGAAGCAAACGGTCGTGCAAAAATAACTATGAAAGACGCAGAAACGATTCGTGAGTTATATAAGAGTGGTAAAACGACTGGTGAAATTGCAAAAGATTACCCGATAAGCGAAAAAACTGTTAGGTCAATTGTAAACCACATAACTTGGAAATAATATAATTACGGAATTCAGAAAGGAGAAGTTAAAAGACTATCGAAAACATAGCATAGAAGAAAGATCTATGTGAAGAAGCGAGTAGAGTACACTGCGGTGAAACTCCGCAGCCTGGGAGTGCCAAGCTGTTATTGTTTGGTTACAGAGCAATGACAGATGATATAGTCTAATCCCCTACGAAATATCGGGAAACCGAGGGTACTAATGGGCGATACCAATATGGATACAGACAATCCAATCATACTGAAACGAACGCTTAACTCTCCCACTATCATGTGTATGCAGCGTAAAGCGCAAAAGAAGATTCCCACAGAAGCAGATATCATCCAAGCAAATAAGATTGCTTTCAATGATGACATCGGAATAGTCACCAATCATGTTACAAGTATGTTTGATGTACAAGCCGGTTTTGAAAAGGGAACGAAAGAATACGATACGCTTGCATATCGCATCATGTGCGGCCAGGATTATCAACAGGCATCCATCGACAGAGTCAAAGGTATTATCGCAAAATCAATGCCAGAATACTGGTATTCTGTTTTGGATAATAAAAGGCGAAACGAAGATCCTGATATCCCTGACGAAGAGAAAGAGTTAAACGAAAGAATTATTGCGCCACATAAACCATATTTCATGACATATGTATATTCTGGCTTAAAACAGAAATATACACAATGGCAGAAAGTATGTGATGCTGACGCACAGAAGAAGTTTCGCATGAAATTGTCTGAACTTTTAGAGAAAGAGGATAAAACCAAAGAGGAAGAGGATTTCATTTACTACTACCGTAAAGGAATTGAAGTTGGCGACAGTCCGTGTGTGGTAAACCGCATCTGTCACATTTTTGAAAATGAATTCCCAAACTATTCCGGCATTATGGAATTAAAAGGTGAATTTGATTACGAACTGCTGAAATGTAATGTTGGTTACTCTGCAAAGGATTATAACGCAATAGCGGAATTATATAAGACGTACAAAATGGAACTTGACGCTTTTCGCCAGAATATGCGCATTAACGGATATAATTCAGATGACGAACGCTATGAGCGTGAAACGTTTATTGAGAAGTTCCGTATGGAGAGCCGCAAGATCTGCACGAATGAGCAGGAACTTTGCGATATCATATTAGACCTTTGCTATAAAAAAGAGTATACAAAGCAGTTTGCATGGGATGTTGTCGGCGATGTTATTGTATCCCACCTTTTACAGGAGAACAATTACGAAATGACATTTCCCAAGTGTGGTGGAAAAACGTTTGAATTTGGCGGCGAAATGTTCGACATGGTCACTGTCTGTATCCCAGAAGGAGTAAGTAAATGATAATTTTGAATGAAAAAGAATATGTACAAGAGCATTATTTAAAAGCACATGAAGTTGATGATAAACCATATATCACTCTCTCACTTCTGGCGAAATATTATTATTTCTGTGATGGTTACAGAAAGAAAAAAATAAAAGAACTGCTTACTGACTATCTGTCATCATACTATTACGCACGATATATAGCCAGTAAGTATACATGGGATGAAACGATAGACAGGATCGCATCTAAAGCTGGCAAGTATGAACTGTATGAGTTTGACTGCGTGTGGATTACTGAAACTGAAATACAGGTAATAGACAATATTGAGGATGAAAATATGCGACTGGTAGCATTCTCTCTTCTCTGTTTGGCTAAACTTGGGAACTTGCGTAGCGACAAGAACAACGGATGGGTCAATAATGACATCAAAGAAATCTTTGAACTCGCAGGAGTTAAACTGAATGCGGTTAATAGAAATTATATGCTGCACGATATGATGAAACTTGGATTGCTTGAGTTTCCGCAAAAGACAGGTAACCTTTCAAGCAGAGTTACATTTATCGATGACAACGCAAAGAAAGTGTTATCAGTTTCTGATTTCAGGGCATTGGGTAATGAGTATCTGTTTTTCAAGGGTAAAAGCTATGTGCGCTGCGCAGAATGCGGATTGCTTGTGCCTAAAAAAACTGCAACAAGATACTGCCCATCCTGTGCGGCAAATAATACTTATTACGTCCCAATGGAAATAAAATCCGTTGCGTGTGTTGATTGCGGTAAGATGTTTACAATTTCAGCCAAAAATAACAAGACATGCAGATGTGACGAATGTCAGGCTATATATCGCAGAAACTATCAAAAAGAACTGATGAGAGAAAGAAGAAATAAAGTTAGCATAACAACTTAATGTATACTATATTATAAAAAATGGCTTATTTACTAGCTTTTAGAGACATTAAATAAAACTGAATGTTATATGGTATATCATTATACCCTTTCCTTTGGTATATTATTATACCTGTCTTTATCTCTCTTTTTTCTTGTGTATTGCGTTTGGGGTCAGGATTAAACACCTTATCTCAAACGCTTTTTTGTTTATGCCACAAACTTCTGCTCATGTGGCTCAATGGTAGAGCAATCGGCTGTTAACCGATGGGTTATAGGTTCAAATCCTGTTGTGAGCGTTTAGTCCGAAGGACGAAAAATTTTATAAGGTGGCAAGTGCATGTCAAAGAAAAAAGTAAAAGGTGACGGGATTTATTTTACTGGTCAGGCATCAGTAGATGTCACAGGCTCACAGTATCTTGTTAAGTTTGATGAGTATCAGGTTTTGTTGGAATGCGGACTTCATCAGTCAAGCAGTAATGACTATCTGGATTCTTATAAGGTGAATTCGGCAAAATTTAAATTTAATCCAAAAGATGTAAATTATGTTTTTGCCGTACATACACACGTTGATCACATTGGTTTGCTCCCCAGACTGGTTAAAGAAGGATTTAGTGGTGAAATTATTACAACGAGAAATACCGCACTGATTATGAAAGCATTACTCATGAACTGCGCATATATCGTTGCTGACGAAGCAAGGATACTGTCCAAGAGATATCACAGGGTATATAAACCGCTGTACGATGAAGAAGATGTTATGAAAACTATGTCTTTGGTTAAAGTTTATGACGAGTATAACATAGTCAGAGTGCTGAATGACAAAATCAGTTTTCAATGGCTGAAAAATTCTCATTGTATCGGAGCGGCGCAATTACAACTGATTCTGCGAAACGAAACCAAAACAAGAAAGATATTATATACATCTGACATTGGCGCATTACATACTCATAATCATTACGTGCCGGATTCCGAGATCCCAGATATGTTTAACGATTGCACAATCATGGAAAGTACATATGGTCTGGATTCAAGGATAACAAAAAAATCAAGAGAATTTGATATCGAACATATGCGTACTGCTATCGATACGACACTTGAAAGAAAAGGCAGTGTAATATTCCCATGCTTCAGTTTCAGCAGAACACAGGAAGTGTTAACAAACTTATATTTGCTTTACGGCAATGACGAAAACTTTAAAACAACTGTGGAAGTTGATTCAAAGTTAAGCTGTGATATCTGCAATCTGTATTCAGAGGCACTAACCGATGGCCATAAGGAATTATGGGATAAAGTTTCGTCATGGGAAAACATAAAATACATTTACGAGAAAGAAGATTCGCAAAAGAATCTGAATGATAATACACCAAAGATAATAATTTCTTCTTCTGGTTTCTGTACAAATGGCAGAATTGTAAATTATCTTAAAAAATATTTGCAAGACAGAAACAGTATGATTATCTTTTCTGGATATGTTGGAGACAATCCATCATATCTGTCATATAGAGTAAAGAATTATAGCGATCGTTCAACGATTAAAATCAACAAGGAAGACATACCAAACAGAGCAGACTGTATTACATTATCGACATTCAGCAGCCATGCAGACCACAATGATCTGGTTGAGTATGGGAGTTCACTTCTGACAAATAAATTAATTCTGGTTCATGGTTCAGAAGAAAGCAAACTCTGCCTTGAGGAAAAGTTGAAGAAAGCTATATCCAGGAAAAACAAGACCTATAAAGTTGTTTGCGCAACTAAAGATATGGTAGTCCACTTATAGGAGAATACACAAAGAATGGGTAAAGACAACAAGCAGGATATTAACGTAACTTATAATTACGATTTACAGGATAAGTATGAAATTGAAAATATACAAAACAGGCATCTGTACTTAAACTCCGATATCAATGAAGATGTAATTGACAGTATCGTTTATATGCTTATGCAATATAACCGCGAAGACAAGGGTAAGGATATCAAGGACAGAAAACCTATTATGTTATATATCAATTCCCCCGGCGGGAACGTTGTAGAAGGATACGGTTTAATCGATGCAATCATTACATCAATTACTCCGGTTTATACCGTTAATCTGGCAATGTGTGCATCAATGGCATTTCTTATTTTCATCGCAGGAAATAAGAGATATTCTATGCCGCATTCAGAATTTCTGATGCATGACGGTCAGAATGCCGGATGGGATTCCGCGGCAAAACTGAAAGACAGAATGGATTTTGAAATCGGACAGATTGAGAAAATGACAAAAGAGTATATCATATCACATACCAAAATTGACGAAGAACTGTATAACAAACAGTATCGTGTTGAATGGTATTTCCTTCCTGATGAAGGGAAAGATCTTGGTGTGGTTGATTATATAATTGGCAAAGATTGTACAATAGACGAAGTTATTTAAACACAAGAGAAAAAGGAGAAAAGACAAAATGGCACAGAATTACAAACACGTTAAGACTATTCAGGAAAGTGTTAAGATTAAAGGCGTTATTTCGACTGATGCAAAAACGATAATATACCTTGACAAAAACAACAACGAAATCGAAATCGATATTACTAACTGCATTAAGAAATATGCCGGTGAAGAAGTTCTGTTTTCAATCACAACCAAAGACGAAGAGGATATCGATGAAGAATAATGCTTGAAGAACTGAAAAAGAAACCTTCCGAGAATGAAGAGAAATATATCTGGCGCATTGGACAGGCTAAAGAATCAGGTTTGATTTCTGTCAGCTGGAATGAAATTGCTGATGCAATTAATGAACAATGGCGCACAGATGAATCCGAGTACAGAACAGAATCAGCATACAGAAAGACATATCAGCAAGCTAAACGGTTTTATGAGGCAGGAGTTTTCAAGCAGTATAACTCTGACGCATATATCAGAGAATTGCGTGAAGCGAAACACGAACTGATAAAGGAAAAGCAGAAAATTACGGATGAACGCACTGAGTTAAGGAGAATTCTGCGTGAACAGGCGAGAAATGAATCCTTTATTGATATTGTGGTTAATAAGATAAGCACAGTTGCTCCACTTCAGTTGAATTATAAAGAAAAGCAAATCACTGAATCTGACAATGATGTAATCTGCCATCTGACAGATATCCATGCAGGAATTCATATTAATCATTGGTTTAATAAGTTTGATACAGATGTATTAAAGCAAAGGTTTGATGATTATATTACACAGCTTTTCACAATTCAGAAACGACATAATTCGCAGAATTGTTATCTTGTTATCGGCGAAATAATATCAGGTCTGATACACGAAACAATAAGACTTGAAAATAACGAGAATGTTATCCAACAATTCATCAATGTTTCAAGCTTGATTTCTGATTTGGTTGCTGAAATATCAAAACACTTCAATGATGTGTATATTTATATTACGCCAGGAAACCATTCAAGAGTGATTGCCGATAAAAATTACAGTGTTCGTGGAGAAAACTTTGATATACTACTGCCCCACTATCTGAAAGCAAGTTTGCAGAACTACAACAACGTCCACATCATGCCAAATGATAAGGATTGTTACGTTGCGATGTTTAATGTACGGGGTAATGAAGTGTTTGCTGTGCATGGCGATAAAGATTCACCATTAGACGTTGTGCAGAATTTCACGCTGATGTTTGGGGTAAAACCTGACATCATATTGCTTGGACATCGGCACACGAATGGATTGTTTACGGTCAACGATACAAAGATTATTCAATCTGGATGCGTTTCCGGTTCTGACGATTACTGCCTTGACAGGCGATTGAAAAATAAACCAGAACAGACAATATCAGTTATTGATGCAAACGGATTAGTCTGTTTGTATGATATAACACTTAAATAAAAAGAGAGAAAAGAAGAAGCGATGAAAAGACATGAAGTTATGCAAGGTGTATCCGACATTACTGGAATACCCACATTTGACTGCGATGCATTTGTTGACGTATTGCAAAAAGTCATAACGGACGGATTAATAAAAGACGGCAAGGTTGTGATCAGAGGATTCATGAGTTTTGAGGTGCAGCAAAGAGAAAGTTATGTTGGATATAATCCAATCACAAAAGAACGTGAGCAGTTTACACCTTTGAAAACGATAAGATGCAAAGTTGGTACACCAATGAAAGATGCGATAAATGACGCACAAAAAGATGCGACAAATGACGCACAAGGAGAAACACAGGAGTGAAGACGCTTTATTTTAAAAATTATAAAGAATTTGCAGACAAGATGATTGATGAAGTTGAAAATATAGACGAAAATTATAATTTTATTACGGCTGCGCTTTTTTACGAAGATGCAAGAAATGTTGTTGCTGAACTGTTAAAAAATGACAAAGTAAAAATCGACTTCATCGAACTGGCATCACAGGAAGTTGATAACTATGACCATGAGTATTATATTTCTTTGGATGGAGAATATAATCTGTCAGTAGAAAAAGCATGGTACGAAAAATATCGTGAGGCAGGATATTACATAAACAGTTGCGAAATATTGTTTATGGAAAAAAGTTGTGATTATGAAATTATTACAACTTCAGAAGATTGCTGCGCTTACATAGTCAGTTTTGAGGAAGAGCCAGAAGAAGGCGATGACGAAGTAAAAGAAGTTGACATCGACCTTGACACACTTAAAGAAGTGTTGATTGCAATCTTGGATGCACTAGACTGAAACAATATAGTAATGCACTTATGAGAGGGTACTCCACTACCCTCTCTTTTTATTTATCGGCGCAGGATAATGCAGCGGACGCAAGCCAGCCTCATAAGCTGGAAGACGTAGGTTCGAATCCTACTCCTGCAATTTCAGGTGCATTATATATTTTAGTTGATATTTCATAAATAGTTGACACGGAGGAAATATGGCACGAAAAGCAAGTAATCCTATGATTCCGAAAATTGTCGAGTATCGTTGCAATTTGTGTGGTTTGAAAGAAGAAGAACCATATAGCTTTTACAGAAGTTACAGTAAACTGTACGGTAATAACGGTTATATGCCGATTTGTAAAGATTGCTTTGCGGAGGTATATAACAGATATCTAGTGGCTTATCATGATATTGATATGGCAGTGAAGAGAATTTGCATGGCATACGATTTATATTACAGTCAGTCAGTACTTGACGCATGTAAAAAAGCTACACTTGGTACGCCGCCAATAGGACATTATGTGAGAAAACTAAATCTTACACACTGCAAAGGTAAAACATTCGATTCGACACTTGATGAAGGTTTTTCATTCACAGAAAACGATGATAAGAAAAACCAGCAGGAAGAAGCGGAAAACGAAATAAAAGAAGAACAGGAAAAAAGTGAAAGTAAGAGAACCCGTGGCGATCCTACGATACCACGCTCACTGATTGAAAGATGGGGAACTGGCTTTTCAAAGGATGAATATAATCTGCTTGAAACGCATTATAACTATCTGAAAAAAGCTAATCCAAACTGTGATGAAAACCAGGAAATCTTTATTATTGATTTATGCTACATAAAAATGCAGCAGATGGACGCTATGCATTCGCATGCGACAGACGATTTTAACAAATTATCTGATTCATACCGAAAGACGTTTACACAGGCAGGATTGAAAACTGTGCGTGAATCCGGCGTTGATGATGAGTTTTCTTTGGGTGTAACTGCGCAGATGATTGAACAGTATACTCCTGCGGAATACTACAAAGATAAAAAACGATATAAAGATTTCGATGGTCTTGACGATTACATATCCAGAATTATTACTCGTCCTCTGAAAAATCTGATGTTTGGGACAACCGACAGAGATTCAGAGTATTACGTTAAAGACGAAGAGGATATAAATGAAGACGAGTAATGCGGAAGCATATGAATATGCGGACGAAAGACAGAAGGAACTTTATAAACGCTTTCAATCAGACTCTTTTCTTGGAAACGAAAAAAATGTAGACCATTTTATTGATTGGATTACATTTTTCAGAAGAAATTTACATAGATTTGCGATAGATTATCTTGGTATTTCACTGCATCTATATCAGGTAATCATGCTCTACCTTATGGGGATCTGCCATTTCATTGTGGTTATCGCCAGCAGAGCATCAGCAAAATCTTTTATAATAGCACTTTACGCATGTTGCAGATGTATTCTGTACCCAGGTACGATGATTGTTCTTGCATCGAGTACGAAGGGACAGGCTAAACTGCTTGTATCAGAAAAGATACAGAAAGAACTGATGAATATGTCTCCTCGATTGCGTAAGGAAATAAGAAAAATAAAAGATAACCAGAATGAAGTTATCGTATTTTTCAAAAATGATTCAACGATTACTGTTGTTCCAGCAAGTGAAAATGGCCGTGGTTATCGTTCAAATGTAATTGTCAGAGAAGAATTCAGACAAATTAAGAAGATTATTGATGACAGTATCCTCTCTCCTTTCCAGATTGTGCGGCAAACGCCGTATATGAAGGATGAATATTATACTAACATTCCAGAACTACAGGAAGAAAACGTAGATATTTATATCAGTTCCAGTTGGTATGATACAGGAAACTGGATGTGGGGAATTGTAGACCAGGCTTTTGATGAAATGATGAATGATAAACCATCTGTGTTACTTGCGTTTGATGAAGCTGTCGCAATTAAACATAAGATTAAAACCATGCGTTATTTCAGAACAGAGAAAAAGAAACAAGATCCGATGACATGGAAACTTGAATTCTTAAATCTGAGAATCAAAGAAAACCGACATGCATTCTTCACTTATAATTTGTTGGATCAGAATCGAAACTGCAAACAGCCATTCTATCCAAGAACTACACTCGATTTCTTAAGCGGCAGGAAAAATCCGCACGATGTTATGAAACAGCGGAATGAAATCAGGCTTGTAGCATGCGATATGGCGTTTGTGGAAAATGCAGATAATGATAACTCAGTCTTTTCTTGTATACGATTACTGCCGGAAACTACAACGTATAAAGCGGATGGCAGCAGCGAAACAATAGTAGACAATGGTTATAGAAGAATTGTTCCGTACATGGAACATATTCAAGGTGGAGAAACTAAAAAACAAGCTGTAAGGATTCGTGAATTGTATGAGGACTTTCAAGCAGATTATATAGTACTGGATACGAGAAATGCCGGTAGAAATGCCCACTATCATGGAAACATGATATGTCGCAGTGCGGAAGAAAGCTGGGATGCTGAAATGCAAATCAGAGTGGAAGGTTAATGTGTAAAAACATAACCACACGCAACGCATAGATGATGAACCTCAATAGAGAATATAATTCATCCACGAGGCCGCACTACCTAAAGTTTAATAACTAAGGTAAAAAGGTATGCTGAACTAATGCGAAAAAAAGTATTAGATGTGCATGATAAAAAACTTGCACGATAACAAAATGATTTCTGTATATGACCTACTTGCAAGACCGTTATATGACGAAGAAAGAGGTATTGAATATCCTGCTTTCACATGTATGAATGATGAAGGTTTAGCTGAAAGAATACGTGTTGAAGGTGCAGAACCAAGAATTTTTGCAGTAACAGCTTCACAAAAATTAAATTCAGATATTGCGATCGACTTCAGACGAATACTTGCAGAAAAGAAAATCGATTTTCTGGTTAGTTTTGAAGACGCAAGCGAAAATATATTACCAAAAATCAAAGAGTATATTACTGCGCCTGACGCAGATACACAATTATTTTACGAAACGCCATTTCTTGAAACTCAGGCACTCTTCTCAGAAACTACTTCGCTTGCTTATGAAAAGAAAGAAGCAACCGGAGTAATTGTAGTAAAAGAACAGGGTAAGGACAGAAAGGATAGATACACTTCTGTTTCTTATGGAAGTTACATGGCGTCCATGTTGGAAAGAGACTTGGTTTCACAGAGTGAAGAATATGAATATGTGACATTGGTTAATTAGGAGGTAAAGATGGCAGAAAAGGCTGAAACTTCCTCTACTAAGGGAAAAAGAGGTAGACCTCCTGTAAATCCAGTAGCGGAGGTTAACCAGAAAACAGTTACTGACAATATACAGCACGACTACGAAGTGAATGCTTATCGCTCCACTTCTATTCTATCATCGTACTATTTCGGCATGAATATTTTTGATTACTATTCAGCCGAACAGTTGGCTGCGCTTGTAAGAGATCCGATGGCAAACAATCAGATACTGAGAGAATTATCTCTCATCCTTTATGGTTGTAATGGAGTTTACACAAATACAGTTGACTATATGACAGCTATGCCAACACTTGACAAAGTTGTCGCTGTAACTGGTTCAAATGACAGAAAGAAAAAAAGTAATAAAGAAAAAATGGAATCTACTTTGCGCACAATCAAACACAAAGAAGTTGTAAGAGATGCTCTTTTCAAAGGAATGATTGAAGGTATTGGCTTTTATTATTTTGAAACAACTTCAAGGCCTCTCTCAAGGGAGAAATATCTGTCTGATTTTGATGTACAGCAGATTTCTGAAATTAATGATCTTGGCATAAATGCGAGTATTATATCGCTTCCAGCCGACTATACAAAAATAGTTGGCATTAAAAACTCATCTTACGTTATAGCGTTCGACTTGTCTTACTTCGATAATTGCGAAAGCGAGGATAAAGAAAGAAAACTTCGCAAGTATCCAAAAGAAATAAGGGATGCATATAATCGCAATAATGGCGCAAACAGCAATAAGTGGGTGGCGCTTGATAATACTAAAACAATTGTACATAAAATTCGTTCAAAAAGGGATGAACCTTGGGGAAGGCCACTTGTTCTGGCAGCGATTAATGATATCTTATACGGGGATTATTTTACTGATACAAAACGTAATGTTTTGGATGATATCAATAACAGAATAATCTATCAGACATTTCCTGAAGGAAAGGAAAAAGGTACTTCCGCTCTCACGCAGAAACAGCAGCAGAACCAACATGACAAGGTGAAAGGTGCTGTAATGCAGAAAAATAATAAGGGTGGAATATCGTTCTTCTCAGTTGCTGCAGGAACAAAGATAGACAGTATTGATGCAAATAATACAGATATATTTGATGAAAAATATGAATCAAATCTGACTGATAAGATTGCAACAAGTCTTGGCTTTGCTGCTTCCCTTCTGAATGGAACTGGCAGCGGAACATATTCTTCTCAGGAGAATAACCTTGATTTAATCAGTTCGCAGTTATTTATGTGGATAGACCAAATTGAAGCGGAACTGAATAAATGTATTAATGCCAATATCATTAAAGATTATAAAAACTATACGGAAGTAAAATATCTTCCGATCACAAATGTTAACAAAAAAAATATGGTGGCATTTGCTAAAGATTTGTATTTACAGGGGAAAGGCTCTCTTGCACTTTGGGCAAGCGCATGCGGTATTTCACCGGATGTTTTCTTTGCGTTGCTTGACCAGGAAAAAGCAGAGGATATTGAAAATAAATATCCTGTGCATCAAACCAGTTATACTTATTCAGGCAATGACGGCGCAGGAAGACCTACTGATGAAGACAGCCAGAATCCGAATACATTGAAATCAAGAGCAAATAACGCTAATGCACAGCCATCACCTGGCGAGTAAGGAGGCTTTTATGGCGTATTATGTTTATAAAGGTGATGAAGAAAGACAGATGAAGTTTGTGGTAGATACAGAAGCAGATATTGCTAATCTGCCAAACCTTGCTGATAATGACCTTGGCACACAGGATGTCATGGCAGGAAGTGCAGCATTCTGTATAGGCAATTCTTCTCTGTACATGCTTAACTCTGAAGGTGTATGGAAAAAGGTCGGAGGTTGATGTCATGGATTTATTTGATATTTTAGTGGCAACCGCATTATCAGGTGGCAGTTCATCTGGTGGAAGCGCAACCTTTACAGACGATGAGTTAACACTTTCTTCTGGTACTGCAAAAGAAGTAACAGTCACTTCAGAACAATTCGCTGAATTGCTGAAGTTGTTAGATGATTATCCTTTGGATAACAAAGTAACATTAATAATAAGTTGATGTAAACAGAGAGTGGTTTTTACCGCTCTCTTTTTATATACAAAAACACACGGGTGATAAAATGAAAAGTTTTGAGATTTCTAGCAGAAATTCCAAAAACGGTCGCAGACATTTTAAAGTTATACTTCACGAAATCTACTCTGATTCATGCGTGGATGAAGTCAATGAAGTAGGTACTGAGTATAACGACAACGGCATCACTTGGATCAAGGAGTACTGTCAGAATGCGCTTGATACCATTAAAGGTATGAGCCTCAGATGTGAATTTCTTGATGAAGAGAGAACCGAACTGTGTGGGCATGGTAAAACCGATGTTATAGATGATATGCCTGTATTCGAAAATGCTGTTGTAATTGGCGTTTTTGATAAGGGTTACATAACCGACATTGAGACAGAAAATGGAATTAAAACTGTATGTGTTGGCGAAGGTACTATAGATGGATTATGCTATCACAATTTTGTGGAGAAACTGTCAAAAGATTTAAAGAATGGAAACGAGCCGTCAGGCAGCGTTGAAATTTTAAAGACAGAAGAAAACTCATCTATTGTCTATAAGTATGGGTACAAAGACAGAGGACGTATTCCAGAAATCTTTGAGTATTCTGGTTATGCTCTTCTCTCGATTGAGCCAGCCGACAAAACAGCGAAAATTTTGGAATTAAATACAATGGAGGAAAACCAAGCAATGGGTCAGGAAGAAATTAAAGCCATTGTTTCTCAGACAATCAGCGAGATGAATTCTGCCACTGAAGAACTTGAGAAAATGAAGGCTGAATATGTAAAAGAAATTGACGCAGCGAGAAATTATGCTGAAGACCTGAAAAATGAAATTAACGGCCTAAATGAGCATATTAAAGAACTTGCTGATAAAGTTGAAGCACTTAATGAGGCTAATGCTGCGCTTGCAAAGGAAAAAGAAGGGCTGACAGTTGAAATTAATGAACTGAAAGCATCTCTTGAGGAAGCACAGAAAAGAGAAAAAATTGGCGAACTGAATGAAGCTATCAAGGATTTCTCTGATAAGGAAAAAGAATATGCGAAGGATGAAATTGAAGCCTTTAACGCATCTCCGCTTACCGGCGAAATCAATTCTATTGTTCAAAAGATTTATGCAGGGATTGGCATCCAGTCTAAATCTGAGGAAGTTCGTCTTAGTGAAATAAATCAAGTTGAAGAAACTAATACTATCGAAGATATCTTCTCTGAAGTCTGCGAAAAAGAACAGAAAGAAGAAGTAGATATTTTTTAATTTAGGAGGAAAACGCAATGATTAAATGTGAAACTGTTGGTATGCTGGACATTGCAAAGATCAATCCTGTCCTTACATCCCAAAATGATGTTGTTAATAATTCTTTCCTTACCGTTGATGGAATTACTTATGTAATCATGAATGATGTCAATGGTGATGATGCCTATATAGACGGAATAACAATCAAAGCTGGTAAATATCTAAATGGGTATGATCTTTCCGCTTGGGTTGGGCAGAAACTTGTGATTGACGAGAAGCACATTACATATGGTTCTGGTGAGGACTATGATGACATTACCGCTGGCACTACACTTTTGAAAGTGAAAACCGATGGAACTCTGGAACTTGCATCCGCTGCTCCTTCATCTGGAATTTATTTTAAGGTTACTGACAAGGTTACACTTACCGAAAAAGCTGTTAAGGCTAAAGTAATGGTAGCTTAATTTAATACTATATGTTTGGAGGTACAAATATTATGAGTACAACTTACGAACTGAATAATCTTCGTAAAGATGCCGATTATCTCAGCAGAGAACTCAGACCCAATTCTGTGGTTTCTGAAGTCTTCTCCGCTATGGTTAACGGCAAGGAAGTAGGAAATATTGCCGGCGCTGACAAGGCTGTTAATTACATTAAGGAACTTGGCGTTCGTGCTGAGAATGGAGACACTGGTGCTGTTGCAGAACTGAATACTCTGCGTAGATTTGTTGTAGAACCGGCACTTCTGCGTGAACTGAGGATGCTGTCCATCTTTGGTACTTATCGTAACGTTGGTTTCGATGAGACTATTGAAAGAGAAGTTTACAAGCATGTTGGAGAAAAATCCCGTGAACAGGCTGCTATTGGCGATGTTCCGTATCCGACAATCGTTGCTGAAAGATATACCGTACCCACATTCACTGTTTCTGGTGGATATGCTGTTGATTATCGCAGAGTAGCTGTTGGCGATATGACCAGAGAAAACGAAGGTATGGAACAAGTTCGCATTGATATCCGCAACAGAGCAAATCGTGCGATCATTAAGAAAATCTATCAGGCAATTCATGACGCTTCTGGCGTTAAGTATACATTTGAGAATGCAGGACTTACAAAGTCTGGCGTTGATGGCGTTCTGACAAAGATCCGCAGATGGGGAAGACCTACTGTTGTTGGCGATTATGCTCTTCTGTCTCAGTTCACACCGTGGGCTGGTTATGTAGGCACTATCGCATCCAACACTATCACTGGTATTTCTGATGCTATCATCAATGAGATTGCACAGAATGGTCTGCTTGGAATGTACAATGGCGCTGTTTTGGCTGAAATCGACAATCCGTATGATGTAACAACTCTGAATTCTGCCGGTACTGATTTTGAGACTATGCTTCCTACCGGACTTGGTTTCATTATCCCGACTGGCGTTGATTCTCCGATTGCTGTATGGACACAAGGTGGACTGACATCCTTTACTGGAAACAATGTTAAAACTGGTAAGATTGAGACTCGTTTCGACCTTAATGTTGCCGCTGATATTGCGAAGGGTCAGGAATACAAAGTTGGAATGTTCTATGATACAAATTTGAATGGGTTACAGTAATATAAATAACGCTAAATAATTAACGAAGGGTGCGGTCATGTACTGCACTCTTCTTTTATGGAGTGCAAAATATGGAAACAAATGAGAATTTCTACTGTTACTCTCTTCGCCTTTTCCATTTTTTGTGCGCATTTGATGAAAAGTGTTATGCCTCAAAAGTAAACTCAGTTTCAAATAATCGGTATTGGGTTTTTAAGAAATCAGAAAGGCTTGATAAATTAATTAAATCGTACAATGAGGCGAAACATAAATTTTAGTCGAAAACATTAAAAATAGTTGAAATGAGGGATTAATATATGGCAAAAACAACAAGAAAACCACAGGATATATCTGAAGAAGTTGAATCTGTTGTGGTTGATGAAGTATATGAAGAGCCGCAAGAAGAACTACAAGAAGAACCAATGGTTAATCTTGATCAGCAAGTGACCATTAAAAGTATTGCAACATGGAATACGGGTTTTGCAAGATTGCTTGGAGTTGGCGATGTTTCGATTCCTGCAAAAGGTAGCGTAAGACTGACAAGAAATGAAGTTATTTCCCAGATTCAGAATGGAAATTCTCTGTTTAACGGAATAGACGGGTTTGGCAATCACGCTACACTTTTGATTTGCGATGAACCAACAAAAAAGTATGTTGGCTTTGAAAAAGCTATACAGTTCAGTGATGCCGCCGTAAAGAAAATATTTGATATTTACAGTCAGTCAGAATTTGAATCACAACTGCAAAATCTTATAGTGACAAGAGCGGAAAAACGTGCGCTCATGGCATCTATACACAATCAGAAACTGAATGACTTCAGTAAAATCCGCTTCTGCGAAAAATACACAGGATTGTCACTTGACAAATTAGAGCAAATTGAAAAAGAAAATCGTTAAATGAGGTGAATGAAAATGGAAGGAACAACAGCCAGAGAAGTTTTTGATAGTTTTGAAAGTTCGTTCCAGGATAAAAAGGTTATTCCAGAAGAACTGGAATTAGTCTGGCTTAAAAAGGCTGTTGGCAGATATTCCATTGAATTAGAAACATTAACATTTAATGAGGCCGATATGTCCTTTGATAAAGTCCTTGACAGATTTGTAATTGATACGCTTGGCGCATACATGAAGCAATCCTATCAGGAAAGAGAAGTTTCAAAAGTAAATAAACGTGTATCAATTGTTGGAAAAGATATTTCGATAGATGGTAACAATGGCTCAAAAACTGCCGCAAGAAATGAACTTGAATATGACGCTATGAAGTCTTCCTATATGAAGCAAAGCCAGATGACTACTGCGTATGTATAAGGTGGTGGTGTAAATGGCAAAAGAATGGTATTTACTGACTACACCTTACGACCAGTTAAGCGGATATGAGACAGACGCTTTTGATGATTTCGCCGCTGAAGGTTTTGCAGAAGCATTAGATTCGTTTATTGGGATTGACGTTGAACTATATAGCAATGATATGTCTGAATGTACGGCTATAAGAGCAGTTATACAAAGAACTGTGCAGGATACAAAACTGAACGCAATGAACAGGCATATGTTAGTGCCGATTGGCACATGCAAAGCTGGAATGTATGTGAAATATAAGAATCGTTTTTGGTTAATAACCAACATTGTCGATGATAATGGAATGTACGAAAAAGCAGTTCTCGCCATATGTAACTATCTGCTTACATGGATGACCGCTGATGGCGAAGTTGTACAACGTTGGGCAAATGTTTTATCTGCATCACAGTATAACAATGGTGAAACTGAACATAGATACTATACGTTAAAAACAGACCAGTTGCTTATTTCACTGTCAAATGATGAAAAATGCGTCATGCTTGAAAGTGGTCAGAGGTTTATTATAGACAAACGAATTGACATTTATTCAAAAGAAATACCAGATGATATTGTATCAGACACTTCTTTTCATGTCATTACATATGAAATCACAAGAAACGACAGCGTTTTGTATAATTATGAAGATAGCGGACATTATGAAATACTTGTCACACAGGACGAGCAACATGAATCTGATGGTTACTATGTAATCGATGGGAATGGATATTGGTTATGTCCGTATCCTTATCCAAGTGTAGATAATGTTATTCCTGATAGGCAAGAGCCTGAGGTCACAAACGCAAAAATTGTTTATGATTCTGATACAATTTATCTTGACCTTGGTGCAGGAGAATTTACTGCCGTCTTTTACGATTCCGATGGAAATGTCGTTGAAGGTATAGAACCATCTTGGGAAATAAATTGTGACTTTATTGATTTGTTACAAATTGATTATATTAATAATACAATTATAATATCTGCAAGTGACTACTCTCTGCTTAATCGCTCATTTGAGTTATCTTTAAAAAATGATAATTTTGATATACAGAGTGTAAAGGTTAATATCGTTGGACTTGTGTAATTTTTAGGAGGCGTAAATGGTCAGAACGAAAGAACTTGGAGTATTCAAGACCAGAATCCAAAACGCCTTATTTAAGTCAGATGCTATTAGGGATTTAATTCTTGGCAATACTGAATACACCAACGATGCGATCAAAGAGTTTCGGAGACATGTTAACTCACATCTTTTTGTCGATGATACGATTAAAGATACAGATACATTTATTTTCTTCGATGTGTATATGCCTGTCCTGCGACCACAGACAAAAAATATCCAGGTAATAATGTATGCTATCTGCCACAGAGATATCTTAGAGGACTACTCAAAAGAAGGATATTTTGGCAATCGTGCCGATATACTTGCTGAGTTAATCGAAGAAACTTTAACCGATAAAAAAATAGTAAAAGAATTTGGAATTGGAGATTTGCTATTAGACAGCATAGACATCTATAATGCCAATTCATTTTATGGCAGGATACTGAGTTTTTCAGTTCCAAATTTCAGATAGTGCAGTTAGATTATTTTACACTGCTCTCTCCAGAACCAATCCAGCTGTCAATTGGTTCGATAAAGAATCCAACAGCAAGAGATGTTGGAAAAATTTCTATGCAAAGATTCAGTCTTTATCAAGTGTTGATGAAGTTAACGCCAAGTGACTATTACCATGAAGTGGCAAAAGATAGATTAGTCTATTGGGATGCCCTTACGGATGAACAAAAACAGACAATGACAATGTGGGATTTGTTGCAAGTTGAGCCTGAGATAATACCTGATTATCTCGATATGCTCAACTTCTTTTTTGTCGAAAGAGTAATTTTTAAAGAAAAAGTCTTGGCTATCATCGATACCGATGACTATAAAACGCCTGATGAAGAACTGGAAATTACAGATAGTAATCTGAAGGGAGTACTTTTTGATAAGAATTTTGCTGAAGTAATGGATATCTTACAGCAAGTTTGTTGTATCAAAAGCGCAGACCCTATGGATGAACCAATGCCTAAATTTAAAAACAAAAAGGCAAAATTATTATATGAAAAGATGCTTAAAGCAAAGCAGGAACAAGAAAAGAAAAAAGAAGAAAAAGACGCTGTTAATCTTGTTTTTGCTAACATCATCTCTTCTGTCGCAGCTAAAAGTAACAATCTTAATATTGTAAATATATGGGATGCCACGATCTTCCAGATATATGACCAATTTAAGAAATTGCGCACAGATGATATGCATTATATCAATGCCGTTCGTGTTGCCGTATGGGGCGATGAGAAGAATCAATTTGATGATGCGCTTTGGTATAAAAACAATTTTAAAAAGTAAACAAACTCATGTAAATGAGTATTTTCTAGGAGGTAAAAAATAATGCCTGAACTTAATAAAGCTAATCGGCAGGTATGCGATGTAGATATCAGAGTTCTGAAGACAATGGAACCCTTTATGTTTTTTGACACAGCAAATACTACTACTGCTGGACTGACTGGTGACAATGTTTATGCTATGAAAAAGGGTACAAGAGCAATCGCTTTCCCGAACCCAACTACTGGAACTATGTCTATTACCGCACAAGTAATGCCATTCCGTGCGTATGCTCTCTTCTCTGATGGAGTAATTGAAACAGAAGCAGCTTATGCTGTAAAGAAAACCATTACTTGCGAAACCGCAGGAGAACTTGCTATTGAAAATGCAAAAGCTGGAACAGTTTTTGTTTATGCAGAGGGAGATTTTGGTGGAACTGCAATCGTAGGAACTTATGCGTCCAATAAGTTTACCGCTACTACCGCTTCTGATATTGCTGTAGGTTCTAGCTATGAAGTCGGTTACATTGTAGAAAGAACAGCAAATGTTAAGAAAGTATCGTTCAATAAGAATAAAGTTCCGAAGGATTATTATATCACTCAGAGTACTCTGGATAAAGGCGAAGATGACAGCCTTACTCCGTTCATTATGACAGCTTATAAAGCATCTATCCAGAGAACCTTCGAACTGTCCTTCTCTTCTGAGGGCGATCCTGCAAGCATTACAATCACATTGAATTAAAAATTCCTTAAACAGTGTGCGTATACAGAAATGTGTATGATAAAATATCCATCGAATTGCTGGAAGTCTTAAAGTTATACATGCTACAACGTAGGTATGAAATATAACCATGCGTGAATGCGGCGAAAGCAGAAAAAAATGTATAAATGATATATGGTTAAAACCTAAGTATCGTAAACAATAGATAATCAGCAGCGAAGTCCCGAATAGGGAAACGTTCAACGACTAAGCGCATCGTAAGCTATTGACGATGACTGTGGTGGACTCCGAAAGGATGAAGATATAGTCTCCTCTTCATTGAAAGATGAAGATGTGCGAAAGCACTGGTAGTGGTTAGCGAACACTATCGAAGGTTAGGTTGATCTGCTTGAAAACAAAGACGGTAACATTCTTGATCTTATCGAGGATACAACTGACGTTGAGTAATAATTAAGTAATATAAAGTGGGATAGATGTCAAATCTGTCCCACTATTTTATCATAACGCTAAATATCTATTGACATCACTCTTATTGTTTGATATACTATTTTTTGCAGGAAACTGCTTATTTTTATGGTTTATAAATAACGCAAAATTTATTGGGAGTGATTGTTGATAGTGGTAAATTATAAGTATAATATCGGGGATGTTATCTCTGATGAAAAAAGAAGTATTAAAATCATTGACAGATTCTACATTACAAAACAGAAATTTAAAAATGGTAAACCTTATAACCAAAATGAAAAACGTTATAAATATCAATGTTTAAAATGTGGTAACGAAGATACCGTGAATGAATATTTTTTGTATGGGAAACATCCTATTGGATGTAATGCATGTTGTACTAATTATAAAAAAATCATTAAGGGTGTAAATGATATTTCAACAACTGCACCTTGGATGATGGAGTATATTTGCGATAAAGAATATTGTTATACAAATTCAAAATATAGTCAAAAGGAAACAATGATGCGTTGCCCAGACTGCGGAAGAATTTACAAGAAAAGCGCATATTTAGTTTGCGCAAATCATTCTCTCTCATGTGTATGTGGCGATGGGTGTAGTTATCCAAATAAATTTATGTTTGCTCTTCTGGAACAAACAGGATTAGACTTTGAACGTGAAAAAAGTTTTGATTGGTCATTAAGACGCATATACGATTTTTACATATATGATAATAATAAAAATATAATATGTGAAATGCAAGGTAGTCAACACGTTGCAAAATGCATTAATAATAACGGAAGGACAGTAGAAGAAGAAATTGCAAATGACTATATCAAAGAAGTATTGGCAAACCGCCTTAACGGAATGGATTATTGCATCTAAATCCGATTGTGAGTTTATAAAAAAATCAATAATCAATTCTGGTTTTTTAAATGCGATTGGCATTAGTGAAGAAAATATTGATTGGGATAAATGTGACAAATTTGCTACTTCAAATTTATACAAGATGATAAGTGAATACCGTGAAAATCATTTAACGGAAAGCGCAAGAGAAGTTGCACAAAATTTTAAAGTGTCAAAAAATCTTGTATGGCGTGCTACGAACAAAGGATTAAAACACGGTTGGTGTACACATACAATTATAGATTCCGCAAAAATTCGAAGCAAAAACGGGTTAGTAAACCATAACCAGAAACCAATTTATTGTATCACGAATGATAATTACTATCGTAGTTCGTCAGATGTATGTGAACATTTGACATCGGTTACTGATGATGAATTTTACCCAAGACAGGTAAGGCAATCTATAGCCAGAAACCATAAATATAAAGGTTACAAATTTGAATACATATCTCAAGAAGAATTTAACTTAGCAAAATCAAAGACTCCTGACAAATGTCATGGAAACTTTTTTAACATAAAGGAGAAAACAGCATGATAAAGAAATGTCCTGTTAAAATTAATAACACAGCTTGCTGCGTTGTCTCATTTGACGGAAAAGATGTTCAGCTTCCACCTGTCGATGAAACAGCAAAAACTGTGAATGTCAAATTTGAAAACGGTACATACTCTCTCGCAACCGAAGAACCTGTCGCAGAACCGATTCCTGCGCCAGAACCGGAAAAAGAGGAAGAACCAGTAAAGAAACGTAAAAAGAAAACAATCATTGATGAGGCAACAGAGATTGTATGAAGTTAATAAAGGGTAGCATCTTACAATCCGTAGGATGTTGCCCTTATTTTTTTGAGAGGTAAAGCATATGAAAACTATTAATTTTGAGTCATTGGAAGAAGCAGTGAGGTGCTATGGGCGCAAAAATCTGATCCCCATAGACAATCTCAAACAAGCAATCTTCTACATTAAGCACGGCTGCCAGCCACGATTTGTATGGGAAAAAGAAGATACGCCAGGTAGAATTACCTTCTGGTTTCTGAAAGATGAAACTTCTTATATTTATCAGCGTTGGATGAGCGATCATCAGAAATGAAAAATCAGGGAAAAGTATTTGAAGCAGACTTCACAAAATCTGTTCCGGCATATGTTGGCGTATTGCGTATACCGGATGCAGCGCAATCCTTTTACAGAAGTCCGCAATTAAGATTCTCAAATAAGAATCCGTTTGACTTTATTTTCTGGAATCCGCACTCTCTCACTTTGTACGCATTGGAATTGAAAACTGTAAAAGGTAAATCAATATCGTTTGAGCGCACAAAAGAAGACCACGGAGAAATCCATTACCATCAAGTTGTTGGCTTGGATAAATTCGGCAGGATCGGAGAATGTGTGTGCGGTTTTGTAATTGAATTCAGAGAAATCGTAAAGACTATATTTTTGCCAATCGGCGAGTTTATGAAACTGCAAGACGTAATTACAAAGAAAAGTTTTACAATTAATGATTTGGATGATAATGGCATAAATTACATTTTAATTCCGCAGTCAATAGTAATTACACATTATCGTTATGATGTTAAACAATTTTTAAATGAAACCGCTTTACATGGCGGCATGGAGGTTTTGGATGAAGTTTAATAATGAGTTAAAATTAGCGGATTATATCCAACTGGTAAATAATATTGCATCAAATTATTTTGATGGTAGCACATATGCGTATATTCCGCATATTGGAGAATTATACACTATTTGCGCATATTTCAACAACTGTGTAGAACTTGAAGATACAGATGAAAAGATTGAAAAGCCGATTGATGACAATGTCGATGAAATTGAAAAACTGATTAATAACAAGACGTTTATGGATGAATTTGAAAAAGCCGTCTGTTATTACGATAATATCGGATTTACTTTTGGAAGAGCATATTCAAAAGCGATGGACATCGTTGATTATCAGAAGAGCGATGCAAACTCTTTTGCGAATGCTATCGCCGGAAGTGTAAATGCTGTACTTCAATCTTTCAGGGAAAGTTTCTCTGACGAAAAAATCGAGGAACTGACAAAAACTGTGAATGAACTGTTGGATAAGGGAATTGACAGTGAGAAAATTGTAGACATTTACTCAAATAAAAAGACTTTAATGAACCAAAGGAATGATGTAAATGCCGGTAGCGAATAATATTAATGAACTTAAACAGATGCTGCAGAAAAGGTTGTCTGATGCAATGGAAGTTACTCGCAACAAATCATTAACTGATATGCAGGAAGAAGTTGCTTCGTTTTACACACAAGGTAAACCATTCTTATATACGAGAACAGGCAACCTTAAAAGATCGCCAAGAGTAACTGATTTGACTGTAAGTGACGATAAAGCGTCATTTGAAGCATATCTATACAGAGATGATCCTGGCGTATACGACAACTTTAACAGAACTATATTTTTGATAAACGGATTCAGCAGTTACTTCTCTCCTCTTCAGGTATTTACGGCTGCTGAAAATCATACATCTGGAGTTTTGGGTAAACCTGGATTCTGGCGGCGATCATTGAAAAGAATTGAAAAAGATTTTAACGATACAATCAGAACGTTTTTCTCATAAAGGAGGTGATTAATTGGCAAAAGAATTAGAAAATGACGTAGAGAAAACATTGAATGAAACTTTTGAAAGACCGAACGAATTTGAGAAACCAGAAGGCTTAAAAGATAATGACATTGGAGAACTTGACGAAATCAATGAAGAAATAGGCGAAATGTCATTAGCAGAATTAAGGGAAATAGGCATTAAATCAAAAGGTGTTTACAATACGATTGCAAGCAAAAAGAAGATAAAGTCTGTTAATCCTGAGAATCTACAATTACAGGAAGATTTTTTCGCCTATCTTAAGGCAATGGGAAGAACTGATTCTACAATAACGCAGTACAAAGCTAATCTGCGAGTTTTCTGGATATGGAACTTGGAAAATAATAATAACCAATTCTTTACAGATATTGCCACTAACACTTTCTTAAGATTCCATACTTTCGCAATAAAAAACTGGAACTGGTCGCAAGGTCGTTTAATTACGGTAAACCACGCTCTCCGTTCACTTGGTCTTTATGTCGAAACAATCTTGGATATTGAATTTCCTGATTATAAGTCAGCAGTGCCAAAACTACGCCACAAAAAGAAAAAAGACAAAGTTGCTCAACCATTGTCTGCTGACGAATTGCAGTATTTACTGAATACGCTTGTTGAAGAAGGAGATTATCGCAGTGCATGTATGTTGGCTCTTGTGATGTATAGCGGATGCAGAAAGGCGGCACTCAACAATTTTAAAATCAGTTATTTCAGCAGGAATAATCTTGTATACGATAATATTCTATTTAAAACTCCAGAACCAGTAAGAAGGCAGTCTCGCAATACTATTGGTGAAGTATATGTTTTTGCAAAACCTTTTATGAAATATCTGTCTCTTTATGTTGACAGTTTAAAAGGAGAAGGTTACACAGGGAAATATCTGTTTCCTAAAAAAGATATATATACTAATACATGGCTCGATGAGCCGCCGGTTCGTGTGGACTCATTAACAATAACAAGAAAGTTTTCAAAGATTTTGGGGAAACCTTTTACATGGGAAGATGTCAGATACTTCTTTGCCGCAAAAGCAGCGGAATCAGATCTTCCTGACAGCTTGATTTATGAGATGGTCGGCGCAAATTGTATAGAATTCGTAAGGTCATACCAAGGCGATCCATCAGGAAAAACAGTAAAGGAAAAAGAAGTTAAAACTGTAAAAAACCAAACAATAAAAGTTATCAAGTAAAGGCTGCCTGACTGGTAGTCTTTTTTTAAATCACAGGAGGTGGTTTAAGCATGGCCGATTTCAAAACCAGAATTGAGGCCTTTGTAGATACCTCGCAAGCGGAAAGCAAGTTAAACAATTTTATAAGTTCATACAAAAACAAAAAACTTGACATTGACATCAATCTGAATTTAAACCAGGCAAGCCAAAGCATAGCAAATATGTTGAACCAGTTAAATAACCTTGCTAAGAATGCCGGTTCAAATTTTGCAAATACGTTTAATGGTGCGCTTGGGAAAATTAATGTGCAGCATACCACGGATCAGATAAATCATCTAAAAGATGCGTTGTCTAAAAATTTCAATCTTGATGCTGCATCAGTTGACAGAGTTACGAAACAAATCAATAGCATGGACATTGCCATTCAGAACGTAACTACACGTATGCGTGAAAAGAATGGTAAGTTTGATGGTTTTAATATCACTGTCAAAGGGATTGACACTATCGGTCGTGCCGTAACAATCACCAAAAGCTACGATAGCGCAGCGAAGGAATTAAGCAATACTCTTGGAACTGTAGCAAAAGCTGAGAAGCAGATGTCTGCCGAGCAGATTGCAATAACATCGAATAATTTTGCTTCATGGGTACATGACAACTCTGAGGCATTAACAGGTTATGCGCAAAAAGTGCAGGATCTGCAAACTCGTCTTAGCCAAATGCAAGCAAGTGGTGCTGGCGCAAATGCGTTCAAGCAGATACAGGAAGAAATCAGAGCGTTTCAATCTGAAATTGACAAGCTGAACAATGCCACTAAAAGCATGGCATGGCAAAGCGATATTCAAACAACGAGCAATAATTTTGAAACATGGGTCAATAAGAATAAAGATTCGTTAGTTGGATTTGAATCACAGATAGATAAATTCCGTATACAGTTGCAGAACATGACCAACAATGGCGCAACTGTTTCTGAATTGCAAACGCTGCAAAAAGGTATTTCCGCTTTTGAAAGTGAAGTAAGAAAAGCAGCATCTGCAACCGAGAAAATGGCGAGTGCCGAGCAGATTGCGATAACGCAGAATAATCTGGTCGCTTGGGCGAACAATAACGGTAAAGCTATGGAAGCGTATGGCTCTCAGATCCGTTCGCTTATTGCGCAGCTTGACCAGATGAAAACGAGCGGTGCAACTGTTTCACAGTTAAAAGCTGTACAGGAACAGATCAGACTTCTTAATTCTGAAGCAAAAGCAACAGGAGATATCGGCAAAACTGCCGGTGAATCTTTTAAATCTTTATTTAGTAGTGTAGCGGATTTTGCAAAATCATATGTAAGTGTATACAAAGTATTCAGCGAAATCCGGCAAGGGATACAAACAATCATCGGATTAGATGATGCTCTTGTTGACTTGCAGAAAACAACTACTGCTTCAATGGGAGAATTAAATAGTTTCTACAGAGAAGCTAATGAGATCGCCAAACAGTATGGAGCAACCACACAACAAATCATTCAGGGCGCAGCGGATTGGTCACGACTTGGATATAACCTAACAGACTCTAAAACGATGAGTAAGTTATCATCTCAGTTTGCGTCAATCTCACCTGGAATGAGTGTTGAAGAAAGTACAAGTTCGCTTGTATCGGTAATGAAGGCAAACTTATGCCTTGTTGCATAGTAATATGCAACTAGAATATATCTAATTGCAGGTAATGCGTAAAGCCTTGCACCACAATAGCGGAGAAATCACGCTATGACGGGACGAAAGTGGAAAAAACGCAAGGATAGTATATGGTTAAAAGCCTAAGTACTACTCTTCTATTTAGAAGAAAAATCGCTGTTCGTGCAGCCAAGTATCCTAACGTATTCCATTAATCAGATGGTATTAGCCGAGGATAAAGGTTCAACGACTATCCCCATGTCGGGCATTAGACTAGAGAATAATGGTGGAAATCCAGAATATCTAATGCAATAGGAGTAGGGCGCAATCGCAAATGGCGTGAGTAAAATCTCTTAAATCGAAAAGGTATACTCCAACTATGTTGGATGAAGAAATAGTCTACTCTCATTAGAAATAATGAGGAAATATTAATTTCGCTATGTATTGCGAACATAGTAAATCAAAAGGATTTGGTATTGAAGCGGATGACGTACTTGATGGCATAATGAGTAAGGTCAACAAAGTTGGAAACAGCTTTGCACTTACAAATCAAGATGTCATGGTTGCGCTTAAAAATTCATCATCGGCAATGTCTGTTGCAAACAACTCTCTTGAGGAAACTATCGCATTGATTACCGCTGGTACGGAAATTGTACAAGATAGCAGCAAAGTAGGCAATGCTCTCCGCACAGGATTTTGTGCGTATGTACAGAAATGTGCATAAAGTAAATATTTAACTGCTGGTAAAGTGTAAAGCCTTATACCACAATAGCGGAGAAATCACGCTATGATGGTGCGAAAGCAGAAAAAAAACATAAGGATGATATATGGTCAAAAACCTAAGTATTATAACAATCACAGTTCAGCAACGAAGTTCCCTAACGTAATCTTTTGCCAAAAGATAGTTAAGCCGAGGGAAAACGCTCAACGACTATTCCCTTAGTAGGGATTTGGAAAAAGAATAAAGGTTGGCAATCCTGAATATCCAAATCATCAGAAGTACGGCACAATCGCAAATGGTGTGGGTGAAATTCCCTTAAATGGATAAGGTATTACTGCTACTCTTTTGAGTGTGGTTAAAATATAGTCTATTCTCATGCGAAGGTATGAGGTATCGTTTAAAATTATTTATTTGAGATATACGGAAGATAAGTTAAAAGAAATATGCAATAAACAAAATGTAACTTATGTAAATATAGAATCAAGAAAGAAAGTTCCAAGTGGAAAACAAGAAAGATATATTCAATATATTTGTAATATTCACACTGATAAAGGGATACAAGAAAACACAGTATACGATTTCCATAGATATAAACATGTATGTAAATACTGTAACGGATCAAAATTAAAAGAAGTGTTCAATGATAAAGTGTTTGCAGCAAATCCAGATATCATAGTGCAATCAGAATACACTAAATGGGACAATAAACTTGATTGTAAATGTAAAAAATGTGGGTATGAATGGAAAGCAAGGTCTGCTGTAATCCTATATGGTGGTGGATGCCCTAAGTGTGGAAGAAAGAAAGCGAATATTTCAGAAATGGTAGATGAAAAAAGTATAATAGAACGGATTAAAAATAAGAATAATAAAATACAAGTAATTGGAAAGTATAATGGCTATCACAACAAGATGAAATGCAAATGTTTAGTATGTGGCAAAGAATGGGAATCACCTGTTAACCATCTTATTTCTGGCGACTCATCATGCCCAAAATGTTCAAATGTTCAATCAAAAGGCGAAGAAAAGATGATATCCACATTAAAATATCTTGGTTATAATCCAATTGAACAGTATTCATTTAAAGATTGCAGATATAAATATCCGTTAAGATTTGATGCTTATGTAAAAGAATTAAACACACTTTTTGAATACCAAGGTGAATACCATTATTTCCCCATTGATTATGCTGGAAAAGGGAAAGAGTGGGCGAAATCGACCAACGAAAAGGTTAAAAAGAAAGATAATATAAAAAGAATATATTGTAAAGAAAACAATATTCCATTAATCGAAGTCCCATATTGGGAGCGTGATAATATGGAATATTTTTTATTGCACGAAATCGAAAAAATAAAGGAGAAAATAGGCGATACGTGTTAGCTTGCGACTAACATAAATATATAAGAATTTCAATGCGCATAAGAGGTATGAATGAAGAGACAGAAACTCTCGATGATACCCTTAAAACGATTAAAGGCGATGTGTATGAACTGACTGGTGGTAAAGTCTCCATCATGCAAGACGCAGAGACTTACAAGTCTACTACACAAGTTTTAAGAGAAGTTGCCGATGTTTGGGATGAATTATCCGACAAGGCACAAGCTAACCTCCTTGAGAAGCTGTTTGGAAAAACTCGCGCCCAGGTTGGTGCGGCCATTTTGTCGAACTTTGAACAAGTAGAAAACGCATTAGAGGTAATGTCCAATTCAGCTGGCGCAGCCGATGCTGAAATGGAAATCATTACAAACTCGATAACATATAAACTTAACGCTTTACAAGAAACTGTAACCGGCATTTGGCAAAATCTGCTCAATCGCTCCGAAATCGGCGCAGTTGTTGACGGTTTCACAAAGTTTCTTGAAGTAATAGACGCATTAACTGACAAGATTGGCCTATTAGGAACTGTGATCCTTAGTGGCGGTTTAGTCACAGGTATTCGTGGCTTACTTAATGCAACAAAGTTAGTTAAAGACAGTTCTGGTGCTGTGTCATTTGTTTCCGGTTTAGCACAAGCATTTCCTACGCTTACAAAGGCAATTGGTAATGCAAGTAATGCAACTGGCAAACTTAATAAAGCATGGGCAGCAATCTCAACAGTTATTTCCGCTCATCCTATACTTGCAGCAGCCACAGCAATCGCAGCAGCCACAGCGATTATCCACAATCATGTCAAGGAACAAGAAGAAGCGATAGAAAACGCTCGTCAAATCGCCGCCGATGCATCAACGAACTTCCTTGACAACAGGTCAGATCTTCAAGCGCAAGTAGAGCGAATAACAGAACTTCGCACTCAGATTGACAGCGGTACACTTTCTGAAAAGGAAGCATACCAGGCGAAACTTGAATTACAATCCATTCAGGAAAAACTGAATGAAACATATGGCGCAGCAGCTAAGAATATTGATTTGGTTAATGGAAACCTTGAGACTCAAATCAGAAATACACAAATGCTGACTGCCGTACAAGCACAGCAATATCGTGCGGACAATCGTGAAGCAATCCAGAATGCGCAGCGTGAAATGGAAAAGCAATATAGTCAACTATTACTTTCCTATGATCCGAATGTCGCAGGAGATGTTGCGCAAAGAATAAGAGGTTTGCTGTCAAGTCCTGAGTTTAGCCAAAACTTCAAAATTGCACAAAATAGTCAACTTGGACTTGAACAAATCTTCTTTACTGGAACTGCCGCTGAAGCAGCTAATGTTTTTGACCAGATTCAGGCGCAAATTTATGCGATGAACAGAGAGTATTATGGTGAAAATAACTCTCTGCTCAATATGATGTACGATTCAACAAGTGCTTTTGAAAAAGAGGCACAAACCGTACTTGATAAATGGCAAACGATTTACGATGTTTCAAAAGAGACACAAGCTGTACTTGACAGTAACCTTTATGGAAATGAAGGAAGAACTGCTGTTGAATGGCTGAATGGTTATTCCAAGGCAATTAAAGATTATAATGATGCTCTTGCTTCTGGCGACAGTACAAAAATCATTCAGGCAAGGGACGCTTATAAAGAATACAACACAAGTATTCACGAACTTGTTTCAAGTGATGGCGCATTTTCTGCCTATCTTTCTCTTGTTAATCAGCTTGACGCAACACTTAACAAAGACGCTGATTCTATCGCAAGATTTGGAGAAGCGTTAACAGGCGTAGCAACTGATGACAGGGCAAGAGAAGTTAACGCACTTGGCAAAGCACTGCAAGAGTTAGGACTAACCAAGACAGGATTCCTAGATTTATCGCTTGGTCAAGTTGGCGATGTCGGATTTGACAAACTTCAAAGACTCACAGAACTTGCGAAGTCATTTGGTTTGGACATTGAAGGTGATGGTGGTCTTGCAAAACTTGCTGATATTCTTGTCGAAGCAGGAATACTTGCGCCAGATGTTGTAACTGAATTTGAAGACGCTGACGAAGCAATTTATTCAGCTACAGAAAAATTAAAAACATTTAACGAATATCAGACAAAACTTGCAACTGCTATTAAATCTTCTACTTCTGCTACTGGTTTGAATACCGAAGAAGTTGAGGATTTGACAAAAGCATATAAAGACCTTGAAAGTTTTGATCCTGAAAAACTGTTTGAATTAACAGAAAATGGTATTCATCTCAATAAGGACGAACTTCAACGTCTTAATGAGGAACTTGAAAATAATACCCTTGCAAGCCTTTATGATACACTTGCTGCAAAACGTGCGGAATACGACCGTGTTGCTGCCGAAGGTGGAGATACATCTGTACTTGAGCGTGAAATAAGTCAGGCAGAAATGCTTATCGCACAGTACGAAGGTATGACTTCCGCTTACAATAAGTG
>OCTX012287147.1_pt1 | contig 36912 bp, 69 predicted proteins | sample 1539691 | NCBI WGS metagenome assembly OCTX01 (sample SAMN02144231, study PRJEB22623) | gut metagenome | biome: sheep rumen | host: Ovis aries | place: New Zealand
GGCCTATGCCGAATTGAACAGTCTTGTCTCCCAGGTGGAACTTGCTAACGAGATTATTGAATTTGAGGATGCGGTCATGGACCAGTGGTCCGAAAAGATCTACCACGAAATGACCCTTGTCAAGAAAGTGATCTCAGCAGACCGGGAAAGGTATAAAAGCCTCCCGGAATCATAGGTTCATCGCTGTAACGCATGTATGATGGCCGTCAGCTTCCAGCTGGTGGCCAATTCCGGCGGCGTCAATAATAATAATAATGCGAATAATGGACAGGGTATATGCGCCGGATCCTATCCCTCAGACCGAGTAACCGAAAGGCGAAAGCAGAAGGTAAGGATAGAAGGAGAGATGGACCTTCCCACCAGGGAAAATAGAGGCTTCGGTATGGGCGGGCGGACGCTGCTTGCATGGTCGTGGCTCCAGACACCACGATTTCATGCCCGGTCCCATAGGGCGGTTATACGTCTGGGAAACAGCCGCACGGAGCCTGTTTTTGAGGCAGACTATGACGAGCGAAGAGAGGCACGAGCTCCGCTATCAGCGGAGAAAGGCCAGAAGGGAAGAAAAGAAGAAAGAGAAACATGCCAAAAGATTCCGGGAAGTGTTCTCCTACGGGAACCTGTATCGGGCTTATAAGAAAAGCAGACGGGGCGTCAGCTGGAAGGCAAGCGTGCAGAAGTACATAGCGCAGGCTCCTGTCATGGTTCAGCAGACAAAACAGCTCCTGTGGACTGGAAAGTTCCGGTCTACGGGATTCCATGAATTCGACCTGTATGAACGTGGGAAGAAGCGCCATATAAAGAGTGTGACCATGGGCGAAAGAGTCGTGCAGAAATGCCTCTGTGACAACGCCCTGGTGCCATTTGTGGAAAGTTCTTTTATTTATGACTGCGGCGCTTCCATCAAAGGCAAGGGCTACCATTTCGCTCTTAACAGGCTGACCCGTCAGCTCCAATGGCATTACCGAAAGCACGGCACCGAAGGGTACGTGCTCCTTTTTGATTTCCATCATTTCTTCGAGAACGTGTCACACGAAGTGGTTTATCGGGCCCTTGACAGGATGTGCCTTGACCCGTCCGTGAGGAACCTCACCAGGTATTTCATCCGCTGCTTCGGGGACCACGGCATGGGCCTTGGCTCACAGATCAGTCAGACCATGGCGCTTTTATCAGCCAACCGGCTCGATCACTTTGTGAAAGAGGAGCTGAGGATCAAGTGCTACGGCCGGTACATGGATGACGGCTATCTGATCCACCGGGACAAGGGCTATCTGAAGCGGTGTCTGTCCGTGATCCGGACGATATGTGACGAACTCGGAATAGAGCTGAACGAGAAGAAGACCCAGATCGTGAAGCTCTCCCGTGGATTCACCTATCTGAAGGCCCGTATCTATCTGACAGAGACCGGAAAAGTCGTCCGGAAGATCTATAAGCGGTCAGTGGCCCGGATGCGGCAGAAGCTGAAGAAGTTCCAACGCATGGTGCAGGACGGCCGGATGAAGCCGGAAACGGTGAGGCTGTCTGTCCAGTGCTGGATCTCCTACGCTCTGAACTTTGATGCTATAGGCACCGTAAAGAGCATAATGGGACTTATCTATGACATCTTCGGATGCGAGGAGGCCCACAAGATCCTGTCGGTCAAAAATCCGAAGCATGGGGCCACATACAAGAAGCGGCTTTACATCGTGCAGTATGAGAAAGCACTCTATCAATCCATGAAAGGAGCATGAATGTACAAAGCTTATAAAGAAAGCATCGTTGTGGACGCACTGGAAACACTCCAGTGCGTTCGTTATTTTACCGGGATAGGGGTCACACGGTGCGGGGTGGGCGATGCACCGCAGGGGATAATATCCAGTGACGGCGGCCAGATCTACCATGTTGAAGGATGGCCGGAATTTCCAGAAGGAGAGTATGAGACCGTGCGGCTCCTGGAGATTGACACGGATGAATACTACGAAATCCGGGAAGCTCTGGACAGCGGCCTTGGCGTCCCTGTGGAATCGGAAACACCGGAACAGGAGGCACCGAAGACCACGGCCCAGATCCTGCAGGAGCAGATCGATACAGTAGACAGCCAGGTCAAACTGGCAGCGAGGTTTGCAAGCATATGACAATGTACGAATTTATCAAGGACTATATCGGCAAGGGCGACTACAAACTGGAGGAACTTGAGCTGAAGATCAAGAAGATGTTCATTCTGGGAGACATCACGGAAGCGGAGATGGATGAGCTGCTGAAGATGGCAGCTGACAGCGTAGATAACTCTGCCCAGGTGGATCTTTTCCAGATGGTGGTGGACCTGCAGCATCGTGTGGAGGCTTTGGAGACTGCCGACTTTCCCATCTGGAAAGCAGGATATGTTACCAAAAGAGGAGAGATCGTCAAGTTCGACCTCGACGGAGACGGAGTCCTCGACTACTGCATGTACGCCGGAGGCCGGTCCGAAACATCCCTGGCCATCGGCAAGATCGACGGATGGTACAAGGTCACTTCGGCGGGCGTTAAGACTCACATTATCACTCGTAATGCTGATAAGACTTATACGCTTACTCCTGTCGAATCATAAGAAGCGTTAACGACTGGCAAAATCCGGTCTATTTTTTTGCACAGGAGTAAGTTCAATGACTACACCAGCAGAATTGATAGGGGCGGTCCTCGTGGCCGTCCTTGGCAGCAAGATATGGGACTTTATCACCTCACGTATGAAGCGCAAGGATGAAAAGGAAGACAAACAGGACGCCGTTCTGAAAGCCCTGGAAGAAATCCGGAAGGACGTAACGGCCCTCTCCGGCAAGGTGGATGAGAATGCTGCAGTTCTGGCCCGGACGCATATCCTTCGTTTCAATGATGAATTGATAAACGATGTGGAGCATACACAGGAATATTTCAGACAACAGCTCCAGGACATCGACACCTACGAAGCGTATTGCGAGTCTCATCCAGGCTTTAAAAACACATACGCAACCATGGCGATTGAAAACATTAAAGATACTTATAAACGCCTGCAGGAAAAAGGCGCTTTTCAGACCCTCTAAGATGACTGATAAGGAGGTTATCACATGAACACATCTACCCTTGTTACCATTTTTGCCAAGATCATCATTCCCCTTCTCGGCGCCATCATCACCTACTTCATTGTTCCATGGCTGAAGGCCAAGTACGGCAACGAGAGACTGAATACCATCACCAACTGGGCCTTTAAGGCCGTCCAGGCTGCAGAGCAGATCTTCCCGATCGAAAGCACTGGCGAGAAGTACCAGTACGCATCCGACGTAATCAAGAGACAGGCGGAGAAGCTCGGAATATATCTTACTGATGGAGAGATCCGCACACTGATCGAATCGGTGGTCAACATGCTGCCGCCTTCCCACCTCGAAGAGGCTGAATAATATATAATCCCTGGGGCCATCGCAGTACGGTGGCCCTGTTGTGTCATGGAGGAATAAATATGCATATGATTGATATTTCTCAGTTCAATACGGTCATTGACTGGGAAAAAGTAAAGAAGAATGTTGAAGGCATTGTCATCCGTCTGGGATACAGAGGATGCACAACTGGCACTATTACATATGATCCGAAGTTCAATGAGTTCGTAGCGGCCTGTGAGAAATATGGAATCCCCTACAGCATCTATTTCTTCCCCTGCTCCATCACCGATGCAGAGGCCCACGCTGAAGCGAAGTTCATTCTTGCGGCCGCTGAAAAGCTGAACCTGTCCTTCCCTATTTACCTTGATTCCGAAGTCGTGAGGAGAGACAGGACCGGCAGATCTGACAGGCTCAGCAGGGAAGTGCGGACCAGGCTGCTCAATATCATTCTGCAGGATCTGAAGAATGCAGGATACAACTACGGTGTGTATGCTTCCACCAGCTGGTGGGCCAATAACCTGGTCGATTCCGAGATCCTTGCGGGATGCTCCAGATGGGTAGCACAGTACGCCTCTTCCTGCACCTACAAAGGAACGAAGGACCTGTGGCAGTTCACTTCTGACGGCAGCATTCCCGGCATCCAGGGCCGTGTAGATATGTCCCAGAGATATGTGGAGCTGAAGGCAAGGCCCGGTGAAAAGAAAGAGCCTCAGCCGGTTGTCCATTCCAGACAGGACATTGTGAACCTGGTCAAATCCTGGGAAGGCTTCAGCGAGGCCAACGGCAAGCACAAGAAGATCGTAGACATCTACAACTACCATCTTGCTGAAGCCAGCAAAAAGCATGGCACTCTCAACTACAAACTGAAGTATACCGACGCATGGTGTGCCGGCATGGCGTCTGCAGCTTACATCCAGGCTGGCATGGGAGACATGTTCCCGATCGAGTGCAGCTGTCCCCGCATGATCAACATCGCAAAGAAGATGGGAATCTGGAAGGAAGCCGACAATTTTGTTCCTGCTCCTGGTGACGCAGTTCTGTACGACTGGCAGGACAATGGGGCCGGTGACAACACTGGAAATCCCGATCATGTCGGCATTGTCATTTCTGTAAGTGGCAGCTCTTTCGTTGTTATGGAAGGCAACTATGATGATGCTGTCAAGCGCAGGACGATGGCCGTCAATGGAAGGTATATCCGTGGCTTCGTCGTTCCGAAATTCGAAGACAATTCCGTGAAGCCCGAAGAGGAACATGCGACCACAGAGGTAAAGCCCAGCTACGGCTCCCAGAAGGCAACCTCTACCACGGTTTTTGCAGTCAGCGGAAAAGGATCTCCCAACAAGACATGCAAGTTCACCGGAGAGGTCACAGCCAGCGCTCTGAATGTTCGTACATGGGCAGGCGTGCAGAATCCCAAGTGCTCTTTCACTCCCCTCTACAGAGGCACGAAGGTGGAAGTGTGCGACTGGATCAATGCCAGAACAGGAGAGAAGTGGTACTACATCCGGAAGAACGGGAGGTACGGCTTCGTTTCTGCTCAGTATGTGAAGGAGGTCTAAATGGGAAAACTTCATGTGCCCCGGTTTGATTCTGCATGGGGGACTATGGCCATCGTGGAAAGCGGTGGCCATTTCCTCGTTATGGACACCTACGGCTATGGCCAGAGCCATGCACGGGAATATACCCGGAAGCTCCTTGCCGGCCGGAAAGCGGGGCTTCTTATCACTCATGGCCACAGGGACCACAACGGGGACTATGCATGGTACATGGACAACGGCCTGATCTCTGACCTGTATGTATCTGCAACGGCTCCTGTCCAGGAGACACACAAGGATCTGGACAGGCACAGGGCAATGCTCTCCAAGGCAAAGGCCAATGGCATCAGCATCCATTATCTGCAGACAGGAGACGCCTTTAAAGTCGGCTCCGCTGATGTTTCAGTGCTCTATGCACGCAGCTCCGGAGGGAACAATGCACGGTCCCTCTGCCTCAGAATAGATCTCGGAGGGTGCCGTATCCTCAACTGTGGCGATGCGGAGCCTGCCACTCTTAACGAGTGCATGGCCCGGAATCAGCTGAGCGACATCGACATTGCTTTTGTCAATCATCATGGTGTCGACAGCAACAATCCTCTGGCATGGGCAAAGAAGATCCAGCCGACCATTCTCGTCACAAACTGCTGTGATGAGAGCAACAAAGTCTTCCCTGCTTCCTGGGCCAAGGCTGCCTATTCCCGGTACCAGAAGCATGGTGCCAATGTCTATTCCACTCAGCATAATGGAGATTTGGTCTTCACATGCTTCATGGGCCAGGTCACACCCCGGTGCGAACGGAACACTGTGGAGCTCTGCCAGAACGGACGGACTGTCCAGTTCAACGACAAGGCTCCCGTCTCCTGGATCGGGACCTTTGCCTGCCCTGACCTGTCCGCCAAAGAAATGGCGGCAGAGGTCATGATCCGGAAGCATGGGAATGCTGACGAGCGGAAGGTCCGCCTTGGTAGCATGTACGATGCAGCCATGGAATGGGTAAATCGTTTTGCCCGTTCGGAAGGATATGAAGATCTCTGCTGGACACTTGCAGGATATGTCCTGAAAGGCTATGCCGGTGCCGGTGATGCGAGAAAAGATCTTCTCAATGTCAAGAAAGGCGGTCAGTATTACAATGATGTCCAGGATCTTGTGACCAAAGCGGCAACAGTGGCCAATGGAATCATTTCCGGTACCGTGGACTATGGTAAGGACCCGGAGAGGCGCCAGAGGCTTGCGGCCGATGGCTACGATCCGCAGGTCGTACAGCAGTACATCAACTATCTCCTTATGTAACTTTGACGGGGGCTTCGGCTCCCGTCTTTTTTTTATTGCCAAAAACGCAATAACTTTTATATAAAGGTATTGACTTTTATATAAAAGTACAGTAGAATAGCATCAACAAAGGAAAACAGCAACCACCCAGGAGGTAAATGAAATGGCACTCACAGAGGAAAAGATCGCAAGACTGGAAGAAAAAGGATTTAAGCGCTGGACAAAGGGAAACATGGACAGGCTTTACATTAATGCGGCAATGCTTGGATTGAACTGCGAATATTACAATACTGGCAACGTCCGCAGCGCATGGTTCAACGGAGCAAGCATTTCCAACTGTGAGGCCCGCAGGATGAAGGCTGCAAAGACCTACATCGACATCAAGACCGGAACAGTATACGGAGACAACAACTCACTCAAGGAAGCAGCTGAGAAGCTGGCTTTCTTCGAAGAATAAAGGAGGAATACATGAAAACTATCACAGCATACGCTTACTACGGCGTACTTGGACACGAAAAGACAGCGGTCATAAAGGGAATCGAAGTTGAAGGAATCTATGACACCATCGAAATCAGCCTCCCGGATGACTGGGAAGTAAGCGAGAACGCTTACGGTGATACATTGATCAAGATGCCTGGGAGCCGATACAACTGGCTGGTTGACGAGCTCTTCCACATGGACGTACACGACGGGCTCTGGGCAGTATGGGGCAACGAAAGCGGAGAGCACCGCAGAAAAATAAGTTGGAGGAAAAAGTAAATGAGTATCAAAAGAGAAATCATGGAAGCGATCAACCTGGACGAGGCAACTGTACAGCTGAATTCCATTTCCTACATCCAGAGATGGAGGAAGGATTACAAAGGATCTGACGTAGACTGTATGGAAATCAGATTCAAATATGTCGTAGGAATCAAGGGAGGAAAGACCTACCTGATCACGGCCAGGGACTACGATGGAATTGTGGCAGAGATCAACCAGTACACGGCAGACTACCTGAAGGAATGTGCAGAAACGGCAGCAAAGAACCTGCAGGCCGGATACAGATAAGGAGGGGAAAGTAATGCAGAAAATCATCAATGGAAAGAAGTACAACACAGAAACAGCGGAGCAGGTCGGCTTCTACAGCAACCGATACGGCAGGAACGATTTCAACTGGCTGGAAGAAACACTGTACAAGAAAAGGACCGGAGAATTTTTCCTCTTCGGAGAGGGTGGCCCGGCATCACATTACTGCACCTGGATCGACAACAACAACCGCACATCCGGTGAGAAGATCGTTCCGATGACGTTCGAGGAAGCCCGGAAATGGGCAGAGAAGCACCTGGAAGTAGAAGAGTATGAAGCTATCTTCGGAGAAGTAGAGGAATCCGGCGAGAAGACCGCAGTCATGTACAGCCTGCCTGTCACGGCGATAGAGAGAGTCAAGAGAGTGGCCCAGGAGCGTCGATGCTCTGCCAGCCAGGTCATTGAAGATCTGATTAAAACTCTTTGAGAAAAATCAGCAGGACAACAACAAAAATACCCTCTGAGGCTTTGATTCTTGGCCTCAGGGGGCATTTTATTGTCCTGCCTGTCCGAATACCCATTGACAGGATAAAATCCCACAAAACGGGATTTTATCCTGATGTAGACACGGATATCCCCTGTCGTGGTAATCTGTCCTACAGAGGAGCAGTGCCATGATTAGAATTTTACTGTCAAAGAAAATGGGCGAGCTCCGGATCACGCAGAAAGATCTCGTGCAGGCTACTGGAATCAACAAGAACACGATAGGTGCCTACTATAACGAACTTGCCGATTCTGTGAAACTTGAGCACTTGGATCTGATATGCGAAGCTCTGGACTGTGATCTGTCCGAACTCATAGTCAGAGTACCCGAAGAGGGCCGCAAGGTCAACAGGGTCTTTCGGGCGCCCAAGATGCCGCTGCAACGGCGATGAGAGGGAGGGGTTTAACCCCTCCCCTTTTTCATTTCTTTGCGGTTTGTGATAAGGCTCTCCAGCAGGAACCGGGCGTCAAGGCCGCAGTCCATGTACCCCTGGTAGACTGTGTCGATGTAGTATTCGCTCGGCCTGCCTACCTTCCGGTTCGGGTCCATGATGTAGGCCATTCCGATTATCTGCTCCCCGGTCTCGAACTCTACAGAGAGGTTATGCTTCTGGTAGAACGAGGGGAACCCCTCATAGATGTCCAGCTGCTTCTCGTCGAACCTCGTGATCTTCCAGAGCCCGACCGGAACCACCTTCCCGGGCTTCGGCCTGATCGTGGCGTAGGAGCCGGTCTTACTGCCCCTGTAGATGAGCTCCCAGTCGTTAAGGTATCCGACACCAAGGAACTCTGCCAGAGGGCACCTGTGCTCCATCTGGGTCATATTCAGATTGCTTCCGTATGCTATGTACACTTTCTTCTTTCCCATCATGCCACCTTTTCCTCCACTCCTTCAACAACGTAACCCATCATTGAATCCTTGTTGAATGATCCGTTCCTGTTGTAGAAGATCTGCTCTGCCTGGCCTTCCGACCTGGCCTTGACCTTGATGCGGCCTTCCTCAGCCCCTCTGATTCCGTAGTATACCCAGTAAACGATGAATGTTTTCATGCGATTCTTGCTCCTTTCAGTGATGTGTAATCAATGCCATCTTCTTCCAGCTCCTCGGAGAGCCGGTCTTCCCATGTTTCTTCGATCGGACGGATCTCGTCCAGGTAGTCTTCCCTGTAATACTTGAGGGGATCTCCATAAAGAAAAACACACCATGTTTTCTGACTCATATCATTCACCTTTTCCTTTCCGGAGACCGCTTATGCGGCCTCCCTTGCTTCCATGTCTGCCTGCTTCTTCAGAGCTGCGAGAATATGAAGGCGGCATGAACCAAACTCAAGCCCTGTCAGTCCAAGTCTGTGAGTCAGAACACTGTTCATCAGTGTGAGTTTCTGTTCAGCTGTAAGGTTGGTGGATTTCCGGAAGGTGGGATTCTCGTTGGATTCGAGGGCCCATGCGCTCATTCCTAAGCAGAACTGGATGTAGGCTTTGATCTTGCCTGCGTGAAGAGTGGAGTTGAAGAGACGGAACTCGATCGTTCCCTTGGTGAAGACTGCGTGGAGGTTAAGACCGTGGTAGCGGGTGGGATTGTAGTGGGAGTGGTTGATGCCGCCGGAGTAATCATCGTTGGCCTTGCTGTACCAGATGGTTTCGATCTTGTCCTTGGTGAGGCTGTCCTTTTCGGCCTTCATCTGGACGAGCAGGTTCTTGTTGATCTTCCTGCACCATCTGTCGGCTCTGTTGCCGATCTCAAGGGCTTCGTAGAAGAGGTCCTGCCGGCCTACGAAGAAGCTGACCAGGCGTCTGAGGGAAGCTGCTGTGTGAGGCTTTGCGCCTACGTGTACGTGGATTCCGCAGGAGCTGTGGGACTGTGCTCCATCTGCCTTTAGGGCTCTGATGATGTTCTGGACCAGCTCCAGATCTTCGTACTTGCAAACAGGCGTTACGAATTCACAGGAACCTTCGCCGATGACCGTGATGGAAGAATCGGATTCGCATTTCCATTCCCTGCCGTTCTTGTCGATCACGTAGTAGTTATCATAGGAGCTTCTGTGACCTTTCCTTACCGGGCCGTGGCCGTTGTCTACGAGGACCTTTGCTACGACTTCCTGGGCGTGAGGCCTGGAGATGTTTGTCATCTCGACTTCAACTCCGAATGTCTGTGTCTTAACGCTTGCGTACTTCATTTTGTGTCTCTCCTTTTCTTTTTGTGGGTGTTCGGCGCTCCTTTTGGCTGTGGGTGCTTACGAACCTTTGTTCTCTGTTTCTGTAAACAGATTACCATATGCAGTGCAGTTGAATACCGTAGATGTGAACAAACCGAGTTAGTCCAGTCTATTCACATTCGACAAAATATCCGTTCGCCTTGGAGCAGGAGAGGCATTCCGTGTGGAATTTCGTGTGGAACAGTATAGCGGAGTGTCGTTTTTGAGAGCGTTTCTTCTTATATAAAAGCGGTACAACGCTGTGAATTTACAACAAAAAATGACCGATGGCGTAAAACCGTGATTATCGCCATCGGTCTGAATAATTTTCGACTCCCGCCTAATCCACGCTAAAAACACCGCAAAAATGCGGTGTTTTTTTCATTCGTGTGGAATTTCGTGTGGAACAGTGTTGTTAACGACCTCTTCGAAGTGGGAGTTTACAAGGCTTGTGAACGCAGCTTTCCTGTCATCCAGAGTATTCCGGTAGACCCTCTTCATGACCGTGTCGCTCTTCCAGCCGCCCCTGTCCATGATGTACTGATCGGGGACACCCAGGGCGTGCATGATGGAAGCAGTGTAATGCCGGAGATCATGGAGCCGGAACTTTTCCAGGTCCAGGCTCTTCATGATCTGGATGAAGCGGACCGTCAGAGCCTCCGGCCGGTAATCAACGAGCCGGCCTTCCTTTGGCATCTTCTCGATCACGAAGTGTGGCAGCTCCACATCACGGACACTGGAGACCGTCTTCGGCATGTCCTTGATCTCGTACTCTTTGGTCTGCCGGTTCTTTACCATTGCCTTGGTAATGCGGACCTTGTCCCCGATTATATCGTCGGCCGTAAGTGCGCAGATCTCCCCACGCCTCAGGCCGCCGAATGCGGCCAGCAGGATGGCTTTTTCCATCTCTGTGTCCTTCACTGTATCGAGCAGTGCCTTTATCTCCGCATCGCCCGGAATATGGCCCCTGTAGGGCACGACAGTGGGCAGGGCTGTATGAATACGAAGGTCCGGCTCAAACACTCCCATAACGGCAGAAAGGAAGCCGTGAGCGTTCGCTACGCCCTTTGGCTTATGGGTGAGGCTGTACACTGAGCACCAGTTCTGGATATCGGACTGCTTGATGTTCCTGGTCCTCTTGTTGATGAGGTCAGGGTATGCATTCTTCCGCAGGCTCCGGTACCTGTCCAGAGTAGTCACGGCCAGTATCCCTTCCCGGCCCTTGATGTACTCGTCCATGGCTTCGCCCAGGGTGAGGTTGTACCGCTCCTTCCGCTCCTTGTTGTAGGCCCAGGCCGCAGCCATTCTTTCGGCCTCACGTTTCCCCTTGGGGCTCGGATCGTCACTGGTGAAAGACTGCTGGATCTTTTTCTTTTTTATTGATCCGTCCGGCTGAGGGATGTATTCAAAGTGTGAGAATACCTGGCACCGCCAGGATCCGGATGGAAGTTTTTTGGCTGTAGGCATTGGTCGCTCCTTTTTTAAAAACCGCCCTGCTGGTACAGGGCGGTTTCGTTGTAGTTACTGGTAGTTACTGGTAGTTAATTGAGCAGACTTGGCAGGATCCAAAGATTCTCGACATAATTCCCCAGCTGATTGTCCGGGAAGTCGCCGGTGGCAATCGTATCAATGACATCCCTGGGGACATCGAACTGGATTACCTTTCCTTCGGATCCGTCGGTCATATCGGCAACTGCCCAATACTGGACCTCATGGAAGATGTTTCCGTATTCCCGGATGAAAGAGCATACATTGTAGTAATTCTGCTTGATGGTCATGTCGTTCGTAAGATTAGGCTGGATCTTGGCCTTGATGATGATGGACGTTCCATTGATGTGCGCCTCGAGGAAATCCCCGTGGTCGAGCTTGATATTCTCCAGATCGAAGTTGTAAAGGGCTCCCAGACCGCCGTTAAGGTAAATATCCCGAACATTGTCATAGGTAAGGCCGTGGGCTTCTGCTACCTGGTTGATCAGTTCATCCTCAAGCGCTTCGACCTTCTCCGGATCAGTCTCAGTGGAGAGCGGGCCTTCCATATAGGACTGGTTCATCAGCTCGTCGATCTCTTCATAGACCGTTCTCATGGTCTCGACGTCGGTGATACCCTTCAGCGGATTGTCATCAGCAAGAACATTGGGATCGTTCTTTTCCTCAACTTTTTCCTCAACTTTTTCCTCAACGGGCTCCTCAGCCTCCTGGGCCTCTTCCTCCTCAGGAGCTTCCTCCTGGGCCTCTTCCTCAGCAGGAGCTTCCACCACCTCTTCTGCAGGCTCCTCGGCCGCAGGTTTAGAACCTCCGCATCCGGCCAGTGCGACTGTGCAGCATAACAGCAACATAAATACTTTTGTCTTCATCATTCTACCTCCTTGTGTGCGAAGATCTCTATCAAGTCAACATTCCCATTCCTTGACCTATCGAAGTCACCTTTTTCGATGTGATATATTTCATGCTTATATGCGTTAAGACGAGCTTCAGGGCAAAGCTTATCATCCACAACCACGGTATAGAAGCCGTTCACACAGATTGTAAACGACCTTATCCTTGGAGGCAAATCGGCTATCACAACTTTGACGTCAGATTCCAGAACCATCAGACCCGCCGTTTGTTTCGATGAAGTCAATGACCTTTTGGATGTCGGAAGGCCGCACATTTCGCATAGCGTCAAAAAGGACACGATAATCCTTGTTGTTAGCCAGGAACTCTGCCATCTGCCTTGATTCCTCATCGATGTAATAATGCCCTGATTCGGTGTGATCGTCGAGAAGGTCTGACTTCTTGATCCCGAAGTAGTCCGCCAACTGCTGGACTTTCGAAACAGGGGCCATGGACTTCCCGTTACACCAGTTGTTGAATGTAGACGATGCGATGCCAAGATCGGCAGCTATGTCCTTCTGGCCCTGGCCCGTCGTACGGCGCCGCTTGTCTACATAGTAACTAAGGTTGTTTCCAAAAATCTTTTTCTGCATTTCATCCGTCATCTTTCTCACCTCCAAAATGGCGTATCGGTTGTCCTGTACAATCCCATTCTATACCGATTTTTTCAGCCATACAAGAAAATTTCCCAAAATTCTGAAAAAATCCATTGACAATTCCATTAAATGGGATTAACATGGACACTGTCCCAACCAACCGAATTCAATCCGATTTCCGGTGAACTTGGGATGAAGATACCATACGATTTGTCCAAAAAACAGGACAATGAAAAAGAAATATGCGAGCGGAGGCGATATGGAAGACACGGACCTTTAGCTCAGTCGGTCAGAGCGCCGGCCTTATAAGCCGTCGGTCCTGGGTTCAAGTCCCAGAAGGTCCACGCAAGCCTATATCAGCACGGTGCGCAACGTGAGAGGTACCCAAAATTACTGATGAAAATAAGGGGCTGAATCCAGCGGTACAGGCAGAAACGGAATGCCCATCTGGATGACCGTGACAGCCGGGAGAGACCGGCATAACATCCTTCCAGGACGGAAACATTAACAAGCAAAAAAATCCCATTGGGTAGAAAGGAGAACCTCCTTTCATCTTGGCTTACGGTCTTACTCAGTGTCTTGGAAGGTTGTTACAGCTCCATCGTCTAACAGGTTAGGACATAGTGCTTTGACCGCTATGATGCCGGTTCAAACCCGGCTGGAGCCGTTTCATTCTTATGAAAGGAGGAAAAAGAATGGCGAAACCCGTTTATTTTGACGTATCGCTCAAAGCCTGCAGGGCAAATGCGGACATGACCATGGCACAGTGGGCCGAAGCGATCGGCGTCGGTGTCAGCACTGTATCCAACTGGGAGAACGACATCGGAGAGCCGACAGCTTCCCAGCTTCGGAAGATCTCCGAACTGTCCGGTATCCCCATGGATTATATTCGCATACCTTGGAATTCCCATTCAATGGGAAGGCAAGAGGAAGAAATGGGAAAGGAGGTTTAAATGCCAAGATCCAACTTCTGCCGGCAGCCCGATAAGGAACGCTGCCGCAGGCTGATGGACCTGATCGTGGGGACCGGAGTCAACCGCAGACGATACAGTGCTCTGGCAGAAGCAACAGGCATCCCAGCAGAGACAATTCGTGACTGGGATAAGGATCCCACGAAGATGACCGTCAAAAGGATGTTCAAGCTCCTGGATGCGGTCAATGCCACAGACGATGAAATAATCACAGCAATAAGAGGAGGGAAAAAGAAATGAGATTCGACAGGAACAAAGCAATCCTCTGGTCATGCGGATTCGGAATCACAACCTCCACCATCGTGGGGGTGACGATCTCACTGATCTGCAGACGTAGAGGAGCAGAAATCGGGCCTGTCATGATGACATGGATGTTCGTAGTGCTTGCTTCCTGGAACGTACAGAAACTGATTCATAAGCACCAGCTGGCAAAAATCGAAGCGGGCCGAAAAAGAAGCATGGCCCTCCGGAAGAGATACCGGAAGATCTACAAGAAGAGAAAGGACAGCAAATGAACAACCCGCCCAAGTTTGAGCAGAAACCGGAATACCACAAAGCTATCGAAGAGGCGTGGCCTCTCGTAGAGAAGGTGAGGGCCATCGCCGAAAAGTACGGCATCAGCCGCCTCGAAGTATCGGGATGTTCGGTTTACCAGGAAACATCCGGCGTCCATGCATCTGACTGGACACTTGGAGATACCACCGGGGCTTTTTACGAAAAGAAGGTCTGTTATGACAGCATCAATTACGTGGAATACGAAAACGAAAAAATGGAATAAAAAAGGAGCGCCCATCCCAAAAGGATAGACACCCCACAGCCAAGACCATTTTATCGTATTCCTCTTGAAAAAACAAGGAGAAGAAAATGGTTAAAAATCTCATCGACATTCAGTCTAAGCTCAAGGCCCCCAAGGGCCAGTACAACTCTTTCGGTAAGTACAGATACAGATCCTGCGAGGACATTCTGGAGGCGGTCAAGCCTCTCCTCAGAGATGCAGGATGCACGCTTACCATCACCGACGACATCATCACCGTACAGAACAGAATCTACGTCAAGGCAACTGCCACCATCAAAGATGCGGAAGGCAATACGGAGAGCGTCACAGCTTTCGCCAGGGAGCCGGAAGGCAAGAAAGGCATGGATGAATCCCAGGTCACCGGAACTGCTTCCAGCTACGCAAGGAAGTACGCACTCAACGGTCTTTTCCTTATTGACGATACCAAGGACGCTGACACAGACGAGAACCGCAACGAGCGTGAGGGCCGGGCGGCTCAGCAGAGCAAACAGCAGAGCCGACAGAAGCCTCAGCAGGAACCCCGTCAGGAGCCGAATCCGGAGCCTCAGCAGGGGTTCACCGACAATGCACGGCTGGCCAACATCAACGTCATCAAAGCCGCCTTCGGTGACAATCTCCCCCGCCTGCTTGCTCAGTTCAAGGTCAAGTCTCTTGACCAGATGACCGATAAGCAGATCGCCTGGACGATGAATTACATCAATCAGCAGAGAAACAACTAATGAAAGTACAAGGCCGTCTCAACAACATCGTGGTCGACTGGAAGGACCATCAGCCCATTGTCTCATTCAAAGTCGATGCAAAGGCTGCAGACATTGAGAAGTATTCCGGTAAAGATCTGGACATTGAGTTCAAACAGCACCGGGAGAAACGCAGCCTTAATGCAAACGCTTATTTCCACGTACTGGTGGACAAGATAGCCCACGCTGTCGGAAGGTCCATCCAGTACGTGAAGAATGACCTCATCACTCACTATGGCCAGCCAATGTACATAGAAGACGAGCAGGTCATTATCAAGAGCAACCTTCCCCCGGAAGTTATGTCAGAGCAGGAGATCCTTCATGCCGGCCTCGTCCGTGTCGGGATCGAACCGAAGACCTGGTTCTACCGTATCTACCGTGGGAGCTCCACCTACAACACGGCCGAAATGAGCCAGCTCATTGATGCGACTGTATCGCAGGCCCAGGAGCTGGGAATCGAAACAATGACACCAGACCAGATCAGAAAAATGATGGCCACATATGAGGAGCGTTATGGCAAAGAAGTATAGATCAATCATGGATGCGGGGGAAGAATGTTACCTCTGCGGATCAGAATCAAACCTGCAGATCCACCACTGCCTGCACGGCACAGCCAACAGAAAGCTGGCGGACGAAGACGGCCTGGTCGTTAAGCTCTGCCCCAACTGCCACAAGGCCCTGCACGATAAGGGAGTATCAGACCGGGATCTGCAGAGGACAGCGCAGCGTGTCTGGATGCACTACAACAAGAAGTCCGTTGAGGACTTCATTCAGAGATTCGGAAAGAGTTACTTAGATGGCGAATAAAAGAATGTTTTCCATGCTGATCGTCGACAGCGACGCCTTCCTGGATATGCCTCTGTCATCGCAATGCCTCTACTTCCACCTTTGTATGAGGGCAGATGATGACGGATTCGTGAGCAATCCCAAGAAGATACAGCGGATGATTTCGGCAAGCGAAGATGATCTCAAGCTGCTGATCGCAAAGCGGTTCCTGCTCCGGTTTGAAGACGGTGTGGTGGTGATCAAGCACTGGCGGATGCACAACTCCATCAGGTACGACAGATACACGCCTACCGTCTATGCCGACGATCTGAAGCAGCTGGGCCTGAAGCCCAACAAGGCTTACACCCTCGATGTACAAAAAGCCCTGGCAACCACATGTCAACCACGTGTCATACCAGATGGCAACCAAGTGGCAACCAGTGGTTGCCAGGATGACGCCAACTCGTCATACCCAGATATAGGTTTAGATAAAGATATAGATATAGTTAAAGATTCTAGTAAAGAGAATAGGGACAAAAAACGCTTCACGCCCCCCACAAAAGAGGAAATCGCAGCGTATTGCTTGGAAAAAGATCTTCATATCGATGTGGATTACTTCATCGACTACTACACAGCCAACGGCTGGAAGGTCGGCAGGAACCCTATGAAAGACTGGAAAGCAACTGTTCGAAACTGGGCCAAGAGGGATACAGAGTGGCAGAAAGGCAAACAGGCTAAGGGAAGCCGCAACCGTTTCAACAACTTTGAGCAGCGTACATATGACTTTGATCAGTTAGAAAGGATGCTTGGTGGACAACAATAAGTGGAAATTCACGGATGTGGAAGTTCCTCCGGAGCCGGTTGCAGACTGGTTCTTAGAGGGACGCACCATCAGAGATGCAGAGGAAAAGTCGGAATGGATTGACAATAACCTTCCCGCTTACCTGGTCTGCATCAAGTTCGGGGGGCAGCTTCCCGAAAGACCCGGGATCTGCTACTACGCCGGAGAAGAGAACTGGATCACAGAACACGGTTTCAATGTGAAAGTTTACGCCTGGCAGGAGCTTCCCGAAGTACCTACAGAAACAGAATCAATAAGGAGAGTTAAATGAATTACGAGTTAAAGGTTTATGACCCTACTGTGGCAGGACACATCGACTGGAACAAGAACCAGCTGCAGTCAGCGGTCGACGAGATCGCCAGCCGTTATTCCGAAACGGTGGTAACAACCGCCGAAGATGCCAGGGGAGCCAAGGAAGATCTGGCGGCGCTCCGGAAGATCCAGAAAGAGATCTCCGACAGAAGAATCGAAGTAAAGAAGCAGTTCACTGCTCCGATCACTCAGTTTGAGCTGGAGGTCAAAGAGGCGGCAGGCCCCATCACCACTCTGATCGAGAAGATCGACAGCCAGGTGAAGGGCTACGAAGAGCAGCTGAAGGCAAAGAAGCGCCAGCTCCTGGAGCAGTTCTTCGAGGCATCGAAGGCAACGTGCCGGTTTGATGACATGGACACCAAGAAAGAACTGGCATGGCTTACATTCGACAGGATCTTCGAGAAAAAGTGGATGAATGCCACCGTGACAGAGAAGAAGGCCCAGAGCGAGATCGAAGCAAAGGTCCGTGAAATCGAAGGGAACCTCCACGGCATCCTCGGCCTTGCGTCTTCCCCGACGATCGTTGCGGCCGTACGGACCAGGTACGAAGAAACCCTCGACATGAGCAACGCCCTTACCTATCATTCCATTCTCCGCACCAAAGAACGTGAGGAGCAGGAGCGCCAGGAAGCAGAGGCCCGCAGGAAGGCAGAAGAGGCAAAGGCCCCGGCTGACCGCCTTGCAGATCTGAAAGCCCGGCTCGGTGAGGAACCGAAAATGCCCGTTCCGGCCCCGGAAGAGACTGAAGGTATTGCAGGACCGGAAGCCATTGAAACCCCCACAGAGGTCAATTTTGAAGGCCTCATGCCCAACCTTGACATTCCTCTGGACGCAGACTTCGGCCTCCCTCCGATGGACACACAGACCGTTGTCTATCGTGTGACCGGCACAGAGAACGAGCTGCTTTTGCTTGAGAACTTCCTCTACAACATGGAGATCAAGTTCCGGAAGGAGGGCTGACGCTTTGGGCGTGAGATTCAACCATATCACAGAAGTGGTCAAAGGGATCCTCACTGAGGATCCCAAGGCCAGGGATTCGGACAACTACCTCTACGTCAAGGTATGCGAGAAGATTAATCCGGAAGCGATGATGATGAATTTCAAGTATGTCACGCTCAATACCTCGACCCTTGGCCTTCCGAACAGGGAGACCGTACGCAGGACCAGACAGAAGGTCCAGGAGATCCATCCGGAGCTGAAGAGTTCGGATGAGGTCGATGCCGTGAAGTTCCTTCACGAACAGGATTACAAAGCATACGCCCAGCGCATGTTTGTATAAGACACCACCCACAGCCAACAAAAGGAGAAAACAATGGGAATTATCATCTTAAAACCCGATGGAACAATCGAAACAACCAGTTTCCCGGATGGGAGCGTCAGAGACCAGACGAAAGGTCTGGCGGCACTGATCGGATGCAAGAACATCGAAAGAGTGCACCTGGCCAACGCAGTTGACAACTTCGGCTTCCCCAAAACGGTGAACATGATCGTTGATGAGGAAGGAGCGCTGAAAAAGGACAGGGTACTCAACCGGATGGCCAGCATCCTGTATGACGGTAACATCTACGGAACAGTCCTCTTCTGCGGAGAGGAATATACGGAAGATGGACCGGCCTTCAGCAAAATGGATGATGCCGATGAGGATCATGTCGAATACGTCCTCAACACGATCAAATCGACGGATGGTAAAGAAGAAAAAGAACTGGAGGAGTTCGTAAGAGGTGCAATTAAATCGACAAAAGGGAACATTACTATTACGTTAAACGGGTATATGTCCAAGATCGACGGCCGTGTAAGCCATCCTACAGCCTTTGCATTTGCAGCATATGTGCTTCTCTCAGCTTGTGAAAAGGAATTCGAAATTCCATTCAATCATTCTATTGAAGCTTTAAAAGCATTTAATGAAATCCTTGACAGCGAAACACAGTGTGAAACAAGAGAGATGACCATCAGCGTAGCTGAATTATTACGGGGGATGAACAATGGACAGCAGAGCTCTGGGACGGAAGAGCAAAAGGAAGGGTAAAAGCGGAGAACTGGAAGTGGCCCACCTTTACCAGGATATCGGTTACAAGGCCCGGCGCACTTCCCAGTATTGCGGCAGCTCCGGTGATGCATCAGACGTCACCGGGGTGCCATACATCCACATCGAAGTCAAACGGCAGGAGAAGATGAACCTGTATGACTGGCTGGAGCAGGCAAAAAGAGACAGCCAGGGGACGGACAATGTTCCGGTAGTCCATTACAGGCAGAGCCGGAAAGGGTGGAGAGTGCTTCTGGAATGCAAGGATCTCCACCGGATCTTCACAGAATCGGGAATGAAAAGGCTTCCGGTCATCTTCAGCCTGGAAGTGGAAGCGAAGTTCGACCATCCGGTCATTGCAACTCTCGACTTCGATGCGTGGGCGGAGATCTACAAAGAATGGGAGGCAAGTAAATCACTCCCCAATTTTTAAAGCGAGGTAGAAAATTTGAAAGCAAGCCACGTAGTGACAAACATACTGATAGGCCAGCTGCACAACCATCCCAAGAACGTGCGGACGGCATACAATGATCTTGATGAACTGGCCATGAGCATTGAGGCACAGGGCATTCTCCAGAATCTCACAGTGGTCCCGGAGCCGGGACACGAGGACGATCTGGACAGCTTCTACGTTCTGATCGGGAACAGGAGACTGCAGGCAGCCCGTAAAACCACACTGGAATATCTTCCCTGCGTGATCGCCTACGGCCTTACCGAGGCAGAGCAGGTGGCCATCATGATGAACGAGAACATGCAGCGTAAGGACCTGACTCCGATCGAAGAGGCCCAGGGCTTCCAGTACATGCTCGACCTTGGAGAAACAGAGGACAGCATTTCTCTGAAGACCGGCGTCAGCAAGACCACAGTGCGGAGGCGCCTGGAGCTGAACAAGCTTGATCACGATCTCGTGGTCAAGAGGACAACAGAAGGAATGGATGACTACTTCCAGCTTACCCTTACTGATCTGGACAGGCTCTCCAAGGTAAAGGACATTGACGCCCGGAACGACATCCTCAAGAAGGCCAAAGGCTCTGAAAACCTCAAATACCTGGTCAATGAGAACGTGATCGTCACGGCCCGGAAGGAGTATTTCGCCAGGGTCGTTGAGAAGCTCAAAGAGCTGGGAGTACCGAAGGGAACGAAAGCACAGGAAGACCGCAGATACTCCAACGGCTATGAGACCGTAGCAAATTTCAGTTCATACGATGCGGACCGTGATGCTCCCATCAAGATCTCGACCAGGAACAAAGATGACTGGTTCTACTGCATCGGGCATGGATATGGGTACAACTCCAAGGACATCTGCTCTGTCAGCGTATATGCCAAGAAGGGCAAAGAGGAAAAGAAGTCCAAACAGCAGACAGAAGCGGAGAAGCGGGAAAAGGACCGGAAGGCCCTTATGAAGATCGCCAGAGGTTTCGCAGAGAAGCGGAACAAGTTCTTCCGTCAGATCGCCGCAGGGGAGTACACCTGCGCAAGGGATTTCGACCTGGTGAGTGCCACATGGATGAGCCTATTTGCAGCCGGAAGCTGGGTCGGCATCTCCACAGTGATGCATCCCTTTGAACTCACTGGTGACCAGGTCACAGAACTGGGAATGGGGATCCAGATGCTCGGCTGTCTGATCGAGACCGCCAAGGAATCCGGTTACTGCATCGGATGGAGCACAGAGTACAAGAAGAAAGAAGGCAGGACCCTTCAGAACCTCTACGGGATCCTCCAGAAGTTCGGCTTCAGTACCGACGATGAAGATGAGCTGCAGATGATGAACGGCACTCACCCTCTGTACCACGAAGCAAAATAAAGGTTACACAATTCAATTCGCTCATAGAAACATAAACCAGCCACGGGAAGGGGCTTCGGCCCCTTCCAGAAAGGACACTATGAACAATTACGTTCTGAACACCACGGATGATCTTCCGGACTGGCTGTGGGCAGTGATCGGAAGGAGCACTGCGTCAAGCATCGTAAATTATTGCAACGCACGTGACGTCTCTGTTCTTGATTTTTTGGCGGACGCTACCGAAGAGCGGCTCGTAAGGATCCGGAGCATCGGCCCTGACAAGGCGAAAAAGATCATTGGTGCCAGGGACGGCGTGAAAAAGAAAACGACTTATGTCAAGGTACCCCAGAGACTGTCCGACTTCACTACGGACCAGCTCCTGGATGAGATAAGGAGAAGATGCAGATGAGAACTTGTCCGATTTGCAAAAAGGAATACTCCGCACCGCCTGCCCTGAGCAGGAAGGATTCAAAGACTGAGATCTGCCCGATCTGCAGCACCAAAGAGGCTCTGAAGGCTGCCGGCTTCAATGAGGAAGACAGCATGTTCAAGTCGGTGGTCGAGACCGTGGAAAGTGCCTACAAAGAAAAGGCCCAGCCGGAAAGCGGTCACAGGATCACAAGGCAGAGGCTCTCCCCGTATGAGAAGACCAAGGCACAGGTGGAAGCCACCGGGAACAGATGGGCAATCGAGAATTTTTACGCAACACATTGAGGTAGACATGTCAGCAACATACGGAGATAGAAACCCTATAACTCCTGCAATGGTCGCACAGTGCAGGGACCACATGAAAACACTGGTTGGAAAGATGGTCATGGTACCGCTCAGAGTATCTGAGGGAGAAGAGGAAGGAAAAAGGAAGTACACCAAGATACAGACCTGTCCTGCCCTTCTGATTGCCGTTTATCCGCATGGTATCCATACGGACGAAGGATTCTTCCAGTGGTTCGATGTAATAACGAGGAACTGAGTATGACAACAGTGATTAAAGAAGATGTGCTGGCTCTGATTGATGAGTTTCAGAGAGGCACCAGAAGGCCGAAGATCCTGCGTGGGAACCTGGCAGAGCTCCGGGTCCGTGTCGCAGAGATGCCGGCAGCTCCCGATCAGAACTGGGTCCCAGTCAAAGAGGGGAAGCCGAAGGATACAGAATTCCGCTGGCTCACAGTCCACAGCAAGCTGGTCAAAGGATACTGGGACCCGCATGCGAAGATCTTCCGGGATATGTTCGCAGGACCGCTCTACGATGTAACAGCATGGTACAAAGACCCGAAGCCCTATCCCTATGGTGGCATCAAAAGAAAGTGAGGAAGGAATGAAGAAATTTACGAGACTGACAATCATGTTACTGATCCTGGCAATCGCAATCACAGCTGTCCCGGCAAAGACTGAGGCGGCTACCAATGTTCCTGCTAAGGTGACAGCAGCACTCAAGAGGGTCGTTGATGACAACGGCAGGGCCATCGTGATCGACCACCAGGGAGAAAAAATGTATCTCTTCAAGAAGAACTGCAAAGGCAAATGGGAGCTGAAAAAGAGCTTCAGATGCCTTCCTGGTGACTACCTTCGCCCGGATCGGCACTATCACCTTCTCAGAAATTCCGATACCGATAAGCTCTTCTACAAAGCGGATGGCAAGACATATAGCTACGGGATGTACATCGACTGTTATGAAGACATCACCAGGTATACGATGCGGATCCATTCATATGCCGAGAAGAACGGCAAAATCTATAAGAGCCTCAGACATAACCCTTCCGGATTTGCAGTCTGCATCGATAACGCATATTACATCTGGCGGTACTACGGCAACGGAACGGCCGTAGCGGGGTGCTGAAATGGATGGCGTCTGGATCCTGGCGATCATCATAGGAATATTACTTTTCGCAGATGCCACAAAATAAGCTGATACTGCATCAGCAGATTACATAAAAACCAACCTCATCAACCGAGCGTAACTCTTCCTTCTGGCTCGGGACAGACCACGGAAAATAAACCAGGGCGGACGATGAGGCCGCCCGGAAAGGAGGTCCAATGAAAGCACAGAAATGGAACCCCACAGCCCACAAATATGAGCCTTACGAGATACCGGATACCTGGATCGTCCCTCTCTATACAGCTGACATGAACATGATCGTTAACTGCGCAGCCTGTGGAAAGAAGATTAAGTACGGTGACGGTTATAATTCCAGGCTGATTCACAACAGTATCGGACTGGCCTACACGGTATGTAATGATTGCATGGAGAAAGAAAATGCGGAAAAACAAAACGATTCTCCGGGTTGAAAAGAAGATGGATGACGAGCTGAAGCGCCAGGTCGCAATCATCTACTCCGCCACGGCCATTGCCCTTTACAGGCATTGGGGATGGAGAAAGAAAAGGATCCTGGAACTTGTGGATCTTACCAAGGAAGTATGGCACGAATGTGCCAGCACCAATGAAAAAAGCATGCCTCAGATGTTGGAGGAGGAGACAGGAATAGATCTTCGCAACGAGACCGGGAAGAACTGGAGCGAACTTGCCTTCCTTAATGCCAAGATCGACATGACCCACATGACGGTAGAGCAGTGGATCTACATGAGGCAGAGGCAGATACCATGGATCGCTCCGAATGTCACAGCCTGCATACTCCTGTCACTATATAGGAAATGCGGATTCGGTGCGGTACGGTGCCAGAGGCTGGTGAATCAGATCACTGACATCAGAGCAGAATTTAACAACAACGAGCGGGCCATAAGAGCTGCCTGCAAGGATGAAGTCGGTATTTCAGTCATTGATTACATGGACGAAGAGGAGATAGCCAATGATCAAAGTGGAGAAAATTAACGTAACCGGATGGGAAGCGGCAGTCAGAGGGATGAGGAATCCCATGAACAGCTGGGAGAAATCCGACAGCGGAGTGTGTGGAGATTTCAATACAGAGTATAAAGATGGCCATATCGGCTGTGGTCATAATTGCCCGAAGTGGTCTGAAGAAAACTACTGCGGATACAGTGAACACCTTCAGAAGTTCCCGTATGACTACTACATGCTCGGCCCCAACGATCTGGACCTGATGCACAGGCTCTTTATCGGTGGCCCGGAGCATCGCAAGTTCATGAGGATGGTGATGGTCACCATGGACATCACAGCCCCGCTCTACTGGTGGAAAGAGTATGACACCTACAAAGTTGGGACCGTTGCCAACAGCTGCTCCACGATGCACAAGATCCATGCAAAGGAGTTTACGCTGGATGACTTCAGTCACGAGCATGTGGTCGAACATTGTGTAGCTATCAGAGATGGTTATGCGACTATTCCGATGCATCTGCTCAATGCGACGATCGAAGTGTTAAACGACTGCAGGAAGATGTATCTGGAAGAAAGAGACAAAAGGTACTGGTGGACAATGATCCAGCTCCTTCCCTCTTCATACAACCAGAAGCGTACAGTGCAGCTCAGTTACGAGAATGCCGTCACGATCATCAAGCAGAGGACCGGCCATAAACTGGATGAATGGAATTACCTGGTGAAAGTCCTTTATGATCTTCCGTACCTGGAAGAAATCATGACTGGCGGCGTGCAGATGTGAGGTGGCAAGGATGCTTCTGAGAGAAGAATTTGAAAAGCTGGAAAAAGAAGCCCTTGGAAAGCAGAAGGCCCGGAACAATGCTGCAAGTGCCATAAGGGATGCCAAAGCCCGGTATGTTAAGACAAAGACACGGGCCAGGTCGAAGAAAGCGGCACTGGAAAAGGATGCAGCTCTTCACTCCAAGAGGTTTGACTGCCTCAATATGTTCGACAAACGTGAGGACATCCAGGAGTATTACGGCTTTGGAGATATCACAGAATCCGAGAGAGACAGACTGGAAGATCTCTGGGACGAAAGAGAGCACATCCGGGAAATGTCCGTGGATGGTGTCTATTCAGATCTTGTCACCCAGTGCCTTGACCTTGCTGAGAAGTACGTTTCCGGCCTGTTCGAGGATGAAATCGAAGATTATGAGGTGCAGAAGCATATCCGGGAAAAGGAACAGAAAAAGGCCGATGAGCTTCACCACCAGATGCAAGAAGAGTACAAGGCCTGGAAGAACGGTTGGGGCAAGTATTCCCCGAACAACAACACTGATGAGGAGGATGAAGATGAGTAAAGATGGTGCGAACAACGTCTTATATGACGTGGTAAAAGATCTGATTTCTGAAGAAGATATCCGGGACATCATCCGGGAAGAGATCGCCGAACGGTTGAGCAGCTACCAGATGGATAAAATCGTTCGTGATGCGCTGATGGAATATGTCCATGAAAAGGGAGAAGCATATCTCAGAGAGACTGTGGAGAAAATCGTAAACGGACCTGTCAGACTGGATAACGGCTGGGGCGATGTAAAAACATTTGGATCTTTTGAAGATTATGCAAGGAAGTCCCTGAACGATCAGTGCATGAGCCAGTGGGGGATGGAAAGAAAACTCCGTGAAATGGTCGATGCCAAACTGAAGAAGATCGCCCAGGACATCGTTGGCAGGCACATCAAAGAAGATCTGCAGAATGAAGTAATTGCGGAACTGGTCAATGAAGTAAACGATAAGAAATAAATGGGTAAAAAAGGAAAAAATGAGGACACTTGATGAAATCATAAAACAGCCGCACATCTGCATTACAAAGATCTCTGAAGATAAGAGTGGCGTTATAGCGGCTTTCGGATGGTGCAGGTACCCGGATAAGAAATTCGAGGGAACTCTCGTCATCGGATTCAACGAGGACGGATGGGAACACGTTTCCGTATCTTCATACAAGAAGCGGCAGCTCCCCGACTGGGATATCATGTGCAGACTGAAGGACGCCTTCTGGCAGGATGAAGAGATGGTCGTGCAGATCCATCCCAAGAAGAGTGAATATCTCCACGGTGTCGGCTCGATCGGCGGAGACAAGCTGGAGAATGTGCTTCACCTTTGGAGACCTGTCGATGGTGACTGGTCGAAGCTTGAGGGCAAAAAATGATTCTGTCAGACGGAGAAATCAGAGAACTTATGGAAAGCGGCCTGCTTGAGATCTCGCCCCTGGAAAAGGGGCAGATCCAGCCGGCAAGCGTGGACATCACCCTGGGCAACACATTTGCCATCGTGGAAGATGTCGCATCCGGGATCATTGATCCGACGAAATCTATTTCCTATACGACCTTCAACACAGAGCGGTTCCTGCTCCTGCCGGGCCAGTTCGTACTGGCAACGACAAGGGAGTACATCAGGCTCCCCGATGATCTTACATCTTTCGTTGAGGGTCGCAGCTCCTGGGGGAGACTTGGCCTGTTCATCCAGAATGCAGGATGGGTAGACCCCGGCTTTGAAGGAGAGATAACACTGGAGCTCTTCAATGCCAACAGATGCGCCATAGAGCTGAGTGCAGGCCTCCGGATCGGTCAGCTGGTCTTTGCCAAGATGGGCCGGGAAGCACTCAATCCATACAGCGGGAAGTACCAGAGACAGAAAACGGCCACAGGGTCGAAGATCTTCATGGATTTTAAGAGGTGAAGCAGATGGAACTGATTGACAAACAGGCGGCGATTGATGCGGCAAAGCACGCATGGGCTAAAGGGCTTGAACCGTCTCAATACATCGAGATAATCCAGCCGGATGAAAAGCTGGAAAAATGCAGATTTGAGTATATCAACGCCTGCCGAATAGTGACCTATCCGACCCCAGATACAACGAAAAAGGACATATCCGATGCGTATGCGGTAATTAAGGTACTGCAACCGATATTCGGTGATGTGCCGTTCGCAAAGGTGAAGGGAGGTGAATCAGATGACCAATGAAGAAAGACAGCAGGCCATCGAATGGTTGAAACGCCGCCCGGTCATGATGTCTGGAGCAAAGAGGATGTATGATCTGGCGGTCGAGGCCCTGGAAGCGTATGTTCCCGACATGAATGACGGGAACATGGAGCCCAGGGATGTTTCCAAAACGGAACAGGCAGACGGCTGGATAGAGAGAAACAAGGACAGGATCCTGCAGGCTGGTCTTGAGGGCCGAGAGGTCGAGTTTAGGATCGGCGGACGGTTATTCGCAATAAGGGAGAAAGCACAATGAATGAAGTGAATATTGTAACAGTAAGATGGTGGGATGGATACATGGAAACATTTGAGTGTTCAGAGGTAAGGTTCGGAAGTGATTTGCTCTGGATGCGACTTACAAACGGCAAGAACAGACACATTCCTGTCAAGTATGTGCGGTGGTACAGCATGAGCAAGGAATCACACGAACCCGTTATTGAGGAGTGACGCAAAATGACTGAAACACAGTTGGGATACGGAGTACTCATTTTTCTCCTTGGCATGCTTGCAGGGATATGGTTCTTCGGTTTGATGTTGCATCTTGAAAAACTGGATTGGGCACGGACACGAGTGTACTGGGGCGGATTCGAGGATGGATACAAGAAAGGATTCCGTGACGGAAAGAAATCAAAGGAAGGTAAAGCAGATGATAACAACTAAAGACTTTATCGAAAGCGCTAAGTGCGAGCTCAGTATGAGCGTAGGGGAGACTACAAAAATCAGCTGGACCGGTAACGGGCCGGGCAGATTAATGGCGGTCCTCACACTTATCGAAACGCTGGCAAAGCACTACAATATCAGTTTTGATGATCTTATCGTGTATCTGTGCCAGGCGCATGAAGAGATCGATTCGGCGGAGGTTGAAGATGGACAGAACTAAAGCAATCGAACTGCTGAAAAATGCAGTCCCGGCAAAGGCATTACCGGATGATGAAATCGGATTCTTCATCGAAGCGGTCAGCATGGCGATCAAGTCGCTGGAACAGGCCCATTTTGTTTCCGGCAATACACTGGTGGTAACGCTACCAGAAGAGGATTTAAAAGCAACCAACCGTGTACTGCTCGACTGCAAGCCTTGGGCGAAAATCTTTTATGCGGATGGTGGTAAGGACACAAATGTCCCTACCTGGATCCCCGTCAGTGAACGCCTGCCGGCCTGTGAACAGGAAGTGCTGATCTGCACAAAAGTAAAACCCGTTGGCAAGGATGCCTATATTGATTCGATCATAACCCCGGCTATTTACGAAGGCGGGACAATGCTTGAGAATGATTCACGCTGGAGTTGGGAAGAAGTTGACTGGGCCGGATGGGATGAAGAGGAAGACTGCGGGATCATCCCGGAAGGCTGGTGGGAGAACCGGCACTTCAATCCGGATGATGTGCTCAACTACCAAGTTGACAGAGAGGTTGTTGCCTGGATGCCTCTTCCTCAGCCTTATGGAAGGGAGGAATGACATGGATCGTGATGAGTTTATGAGCCTCGTGTATGAAGAGCTGCACAGCGATGGAGACAACTGCCGTGCCAACCGCATTATTGATGCAGGTGATGAGTACGCTGAGAGCATGGCCTATAACAGGGGACTCACAGTAAGCGAAGCCTATGCTGTCGCAGAGTTTATCGACATGAATATTTTTTCAGCAATCCGAAATGATGACGATTTTGACAGCTTCGAGTGCCTCAGAAACCTTTGTAAGGCGTATGAAAAGCTGTGTGAAATAAGCGGTTTTGAAGGGTTGACTGATGCGGAAAGGCCGCCGAAAGAGCCGGAAGGAGAATGACATGAGCTGTTATCAGTGCAAGTATTTCTCCGAGCTGAAAGAGCCCAGAACGCAAAAACATCACCAAGGATGGGACTATACGATCTATGGCTATTGTTTCCACAAGAACGGCGTACAGTTAGATTTTCACAAGGGCTATGCAGTCTTTATTCCGAATGGGGTCTGCAAAGATATCGAAAGAGATAAAAGCAAGCCGGAAAAGATATGTGGTCAGATTACACTGGAAGATCTTGAAGCGTGGGAAGGAGACAGTGATGCCGAAATACAGAACGATAAAAATTAAATACGGATCCCGGTATCCTTTCCTGTGGGTATGGAACAAGTGGATCTCAGCATATGTAAGAAGGGAGTTGTTATTCGATGTCGCTGATTGATAAAGAGAAACTGATTGCTGAATATGACAGAGTTCACCAGTGCCCGCCCGGCGGCGCCCGGAAGCTGATGGAAGATGCTCCTGTTGTGGATCGCTGGATCCCGGTCACGAAGGAGATGCCCGAAGAAAAAGACACGTGGTTCGCCAAGTTCTGGGGAACTGACAAGTGGAGTGAGTTCATGTTCCGCAGGAAATCTGAGCTGGTAGAGGTAACCGTGGAGCTTGAAGATGGTACACGTTATACTGATGCGTCCCGTACCCATGATGGAAAGTGGGACGTCGAAGAGAGACACGGGGCCGTTAAGAAGAAAGTCGTGGCCTGGCACTATATGTCGGAGCCGTGGAAAGGAGAACAGGAATGACAGACATCAGAGAAATGAGATGGTTGACCATAAGGACTTGCAGTTGCCTCCAGCTTGCCGGGATTTATACGGTCGAGGACATCGCAGAGAAGTCTCTTGATGACCTCAAGAAGGTGCGGAATCTCGGAATGAAGGGATACCGTGAGATCCTCAGTTGCATGGAGGAGAATGGTTACACCATTGAGGACGGCAAATTCGTGAAGGGCGGCTGTGGCCCGGACTACTGCCAGATCGGAGGCGGCGAATGAAAAAGATGCAGCTTATTTACAATTCCACCACCGGGAAGATGGAAGAGTATGATCCCACATATGACATCACGATTCACTGCAAGACCAGAGAAGAGAAGGAACGTGTCGAGAAGATCCTGGCTTCATTCAGATGGATTCCGGTTTCCGAGAGGCTTCCGGAGGATAACACTATAGTGCTTGTGACCTATGCAAATGGGATCGTGGGAACATCATCTTGGCACAAAGAAACCACCTACAACAACGGATTTGACGGCGTTTTTTACGGATTCAGAAAAAACTATGGTGTCATCGCCTGGAAGCCCCTTCCTGATCCGTATGAGGCGAAAGAGTAATGGTGCTATGCAGGGACTGTCCGAGATGCAAAGATGTGTATCCCGGCAAACTTGACAGAGACGGCTATCACTTCCATATCTGCGGTATGGGCGGCAACATCGTTTACCCAGAGCCGCATAAGATCAAGCGGGAATGCGGGAGCGGATATCTTTCCTTTGGGCCCGGCTCCTGCGGGATATTTGAAACTGTTGACGATGTTCTGAAGCATATGACAGAAAGCGAGATAAGAAGATGGAAAGAATCGAAAAAAGGCTGACAAAGAAAAGCCCGATGGACAACAAGTACCATGCGCAGTGCTCCAACAGGGAGCTGGTGAACCGCCTGGCTGAATATGAGAACACCGGCCTTACACCCCAGGGCGTGGAGCTGGCAAAGCTGACCAACAGGGGATTCATGCCGATGGATGGCAGGCACCTTCCGCCCGTTGACGTCGATGTCCTGGTGCAGATCTCCGGGAATGGCAAGAATGTCACCTATGAACATGCCCCTGTGATCGGCAGTTATGGAGGGCCGGAAGACGGCTGGACCATCTGGTCGAATACCGTAGACGAATATGTTGTAGAAGCATGGGCAACAATTCCTATTGGACTGGACGTCAATTCCAAATAATAGGATAATAAGCATGAAAATAAAATTTTCATTTGAGGTAGAAGACACTGAATATATACCGATCACCATTGTGATCGGACAGGAAAGAGAGACTAAGGAAGAGGCCGCAGAGCCGGCAAAGACTTCCTGCTATGGCTTCCGGATGGAAGAAAATGAAGAAGGAGAAGAATCAGAATGAAGAAGATCATGTATGTGTGTGACAAGTGCGGCAAGGTAATCGATGGTAATGTCTTCAAAATCATGCCCGAAGCCATTGAAAGGGGAACTGATGATATCTTACCCGATCAGCCCGACTGGGCAGATGCACAGAGGAACATGGATTACTGCGTAGACTGCACCAGGAAGGCCCTACAGTTCCTTGCATGTGATGAAGTCGATACCGGCAGCACTGAGACCCATGAAGAGGGTGATGGTCAGAAAGAGGAAGAGCCGGAAGAGGAAGATTCTGAGGACTCTCATATACAGCCCAAGAACGCCAAGATCAAAGTCAAGAAGCTCCCCGGCGTCAAGAATTATGCCACTGGCGGAAGGAAAGGCATCGACAAGCACGCTGTATATGCTGACTGGCTGAAGGGCGAAAAGTACCCGACCCTTGCCAAGAAGTACAGCTGCAGCGTTCAGCGGATCAGTCAGATCGTCAAAGAAGTGCAGAAAGAGGGCCGGCCCGATGAATGAGAAGGATAAGCAGGACTATCTCAAGATCGAATGTGACGGCCAGGTAGAGCTTGAAGAATATCTCGAAGAACTGGAGGAAGACAGTGGATTACAACACGACGAAAAAGATAATTGATGCTTCCATTGCGGCAGCTATCGAGAATATCATTCCCAGCGTGGCAGACAAGGTGGCTGACAAGATCCTGGACTCCATGCACCGGGAACAGGAGAAGTTGGACAGCGCAGCATGGAAGCGGAAGGTCGCAGAGACGAGAGAAGCATTCAAAACCTACCGGGCCATGAAGATGAGCGTCGAGGAAGAGGAAGAGGTCATGGAAGATGAGATCAGTGAGCTGCGCTTCCAGCTGGTGGCCGATCTCATGGAAGGCCGCAACAGGACAGAGCAGAGCATGTTCCAGAATGCCAAGACCAGGGAACAGAAGCTCCTGTCCCTCCTCAAGTTCGAAAAGGCTCTTGCCGTATGTGAAGCAGATCTGGAAGTGTCCGGGTCAGAAGCGGAGCAGAGGGCCATCAGAGTGGCCAAGATGATGCACATCAATGAGGTCCCCCTTTCGGTTGCTGAGATCGCAGAGCTGGAGCAGGAAGGTGAGCGGGCCGTGTACAAGGACTTCAACAAGGCCTGTGAGCTGATGGCCGGGTATCTGGTGGCCGTCTTCTGATTGGCAGAAAATTGGCATTGTTCCGGTTTTCAGAGAATGTTAGAATTATCGTGGTAAAATTCGTGGGCGTTCCCAAATGCGGGGAGCGCCCATTTTTTCGTGGTGACTGTGTCCTCCAGATTCTTGAATTAAGGAGGTACACATGGTAACTATCATCGCATTGATTGCCTATGCAGTATTCCTGTTCTGCATGACAGTCGCATTTACTGGCAAAGACAACACGAATGACAATTTCTATGTCGGTAAGCGGAATATGGGTACAGTGTCCACCGCCATGTCAGTTGCAGCTACATGGATCTGGGCGCCGGCCTTATTCACATCGGCACAGCAGGCTTATAAGCTGGGCTTTGCAGGGCTCTTTTATTTCCTGGTGCCGAACGTGCTCTGCTTACTGTTCTTCATTCCCTTTGCCAAGAAGATCCGGACGGAAATGCCGTACGGTATCACCCTATCAGGATACATGGGAATGAAGTATGGTCCCGGAGTAAGGAAGACATACACCTACCAGCTGGCGGGTCTGTCGATCCTGTCCACGGCAGTACAGCTTCTTGCAGGAGGCAAGGTACTGGCCATGGTGACAGGGCTCCCGTTCTGGTCCATGACCATCATACTGGCAGTGGTGGCCTTTTCGTATTCCTGCATATCTGGTATCAGAGCGTCGATTCTGACCGATGTGATCCAGATGGTGTTCATGCTTGCTGCGTGCGCTCTTTTCGTGCCCATGGCACTCAAGATCAACGGCGGGGCAATGCAGTTCACAGGAATATCCGGTGAGTACACTTCCCTTTTCGGACAGAAGGGACTGGATGTATTCATGGGTTTCGGACTGCCTACGGCTATCGGACTTATCGCAGGGCCTTTCGGTGACCAGTGCTTCTGGCAGAGAGCCTTTTCGGTCAGAAAGGACCGTATAGGCAGCTCTTTTGCCCTGGGTGCGCTCATGTTTGCGGTCGTACCGCTGTCCATGGGCATCCTCGGCTTTGTAGCTGCAGGCTCAGGCTTCATTCCCAACGACATCGGAATGGTCAACTTTGAACTGATCAGAGCGATCCTTCCGGAGTGGGTCATTATCCCGTTCATGTTCATGCTGATCTCGGGGCTTCTCTCAACTGTCGACAGTAACCTCTGTGCGGCGGCCTCCCTCACAACTGACGGGAATGATGATAACTCCTCCAAGACTGGGATACGGGCAATGGTATCCATGCTGGTCGTGGCGATCGCCATTGCCAATATCCCCGGCCTCACGGTCACACACATGTTTTTATTCTATGGGACGTTCAGAGCGTCAACGATGGTGCCGACGATCCTCACGCTGAAAGGCGTCAGGCTCAGACCTGCAGGAATCGTGGCGGGCATCATTGCAAGCCTTACCGTCGGGCTCCCTGTCTTCTCGTATGGCAATATCCTTGGGATAGCGTCATATAAGACGATAGGGAGCCTCCTGACGATGCTCCTGTCTGGAGCAGTCGCAGGCGGCTATACACTGGCCAAGAGAAGGGAGGCGGCGTGATGGAACAGCTCAGAATGAAGCTTACCGAACTGAGGCCTCCGGAGAGGAATGTCAGGATCCATACAGCCAGGCAGCTGAAGGAATTTGAACGGTCCGTGAAGATGTTCGGGCAGATCCGTCCGATTGTCATTGATGAGAACAATGTGATTCTTGCCGGCTGCGGGCTGTATGAGACTTTGACGAACATGGGCATCAAAGAAGCAGATGTCTACAAATTCACAGATCTCAGCGAGAATCAGAAAAAGAAGCTGATGATCGCCGATAACAAGATCTTCAACCTGGGTGTCGAGAACATCGACACCCTTAATTCGTTCATAGAGGAGATGGCCGATGACCTGGACATTCCGGGTTATGACCAGGAGATCCTCGAGCAGATGGTGGCAGACGCCGATGAAGTGACAGAGCATCTTTCCACATATGGCACGATCACGCAGGAAGAGGCGGACACCATCAGAGAAAAGGGCGCCAAGCCCATTGAGACCAGGTTACCTACTCCCAGAGCACCAAAAGATACACCTCCAAGTTCAGAAGCTGCTCCGGAAGTAACGGACGATGATGCCACCTACATCGTCTGCCCCAAATGCGGCGAGAGGATCCGTCTTGGCAATTAGACGGATGCAGGCCAGCATTGATGTCGTAGAGGCCGCAAAGATACGGATTCGCAACGTATTCCGGAACGGCCTCCCGGTCTATATGTCCTTCTCCGGTGGCAAGGACAGCCTCTGTCTGGCTGATGTGACACTGAAGCTGATCCAGGCAGGGGAGATAGACCCATCGCTCTTGACGGTCCATTTCATTGATGAAGAGGCCATATTCCCCTGCATAGAGGAAATGGTCAAGAAATGGAGAAAGATGTTCCTCATGGCCGGTGCCAAGTTCGAATGGTACTGCTGTGAGGTCAAGCACTACAACTGCTTCAATCAGCTGACCAATGATGAGTCCTTTATCTGCTGGGACAGCACGAAAGAGGCGGTATGGGTCCGCAGGCCCCCGAGCTTCGCCATCCGTGACCATGTGCTTCTGAGGAAGCGGATCGATGCTTACCAGGACTTCCTTCCAAGGGTCTGTGCTGACGGTATCGCAATGATCGGAGTGAGAGCAGCTGAATCTATCCAGCGCCTCCAGAACATCGCAACGATGCTCACGGCCGGCAAGACCATGACCGGGAAACAGCAGATCTTCCCGATCTATGACTGGATGAACAACGATGTCTGGTTATACCTTCTGAAGAACCATGTGGATATCCCGGAGATCTATTTGTTCCTCTGGCAGGCCGGTACCAACAAGAACCAGCTGAGGGTATCGCAGTTCTTCAGCATCGATACGGCCCGTTCCCTGGTAAAGATGAACGAGTATTACCCGAACCTCATGGACAGGATCATAAAGAGGGAGCCGAACGCTTACCTTGCGGCCCTGTACTGGGATTCAGAGATGTTCGGGCGCAGCTCATCGGCCAGAAGGTCGAACGAGAAGGAAGAAACGGAAAAGGATTACAAAGCGGCGCTCCTGGCACTCTTCGCAGATTTCGACAGCAATTTCGAAACTGAGTTGCAAAAGAAGGTGGCCGGGAAGTACCGCAATTTCTTCATCAAAGTCGCAGGCTTCGCAGACAATAAGGATTTCAAGGCCATATATGAGGGCCTTATCTCCGGTGACCCGAAGCTGAGATCTTATCGTGCGCTGTATCAGCGTATCTATGGCAAGTATATACAGAATGCCAAGAAGGCATAGAAAGGAGTGCGAGGCACTCCGGTGCCGGCATTATGGATATAAAGAAACCCCTATCAACCCTGCAGTGGGTACCAGTCACCTCACTGCATGCCAACGACTGGAACCCGAACCGGGTTTCCAAACAGAACCTTGACCTTCTGGTACAGTCCATTCTGGTGAATGGATGGACCATGCCGATAGTGGCCCGGCCGGACGGGACCATCATTGATGGATTCCACCGATGGACGGTAGCACAGCGGGAGCCGCTGAAGACACAGCTGTCGGGCATGGTGCCAGTGGTTTTCGTGGAGCATAAAGACCATGCGGAAGATCTGTATGGGACCATCACCCACAACAGGGCCCGTGGTACTCACCTCCTGGAGCCCATGAAGGCCATCGTCAAGGAGCTGCTTGATTCCGGGAAGACGGTCGATGAAGTTGGCAAACAGCTGGGCATGAAGCCGGAAGAGGTATTCAGGCTCAGCAACTTCAGCAAAGAGGAATTCCTCCAGATGATGCTTACTTCTGAGCAGTACAATCGGGCGGAGTTCATCACCAAAATGTAAGGAGGAGCTACTATGGCAGGCAAAAATGACGCAATGCTCGAAAGGGCAAAAGAGATCGTCGTTGATTACTTCAACGGCAGATGTGACAGGACGGACAACTTCAAGCTGACAAAGGACGATGTCTTCATCGTATGGTTCAGCAAGACGCTGCAGAACTGGAAGGCCCTGGTCAGCACCACCGTGTCTGACGGCATGTACTATGAAGTCACCCACAACGGTGATAAGCATGAGACCTACATCGATGCTTACAAGAAGTGGGAGAACAAGTGCATCCCGGATCCGGAGGTGAACGCATGAAGTTCGCAAAAGCATTTGCAGCTATGAAAGCGGGAGCAAAGGTAAAGCTCCCTCACTGGGCCGGTTACTGGACCTGGGACCCCGAAAAGGAAACGGTCCTCATGCACTGCAGACCGGAAGAGTCCGACAACGGAAAACCGGTCATGGACATTCGTGAGAGCCAGAGAGTGGGATACACACTCACCAACATCCTCAGGGAAGACTGGATCATTGCAGACGATGCCAACTGCCCGAAGCTGGGCGGCAAGGCTCATATGTCTTTCGGTGATGCCCTCAGGATGGCCAAGGAGTACGGAAAGCAGATCGCCCGTGAAGGATGGAATGGCAAAGGCCAGTATGTGGAGATCGCCAAAAACATCAGTTATGAGGCATGCAATGGCTATATCGTCAATGCAGATCACAAGGCAATCGGAAACCAGGCTCTTGCCTTCGTGGGTACGTCCGGTGTACAGCTTGGATGGCTTGCCTCCCAGGCGGATATGCTGGCAGATGACTGGTATATCGTAGAATGAGTTCGCAGCTCGTCATTCCCTCAGCGCTCTGGTCTTTTTTGCTGTTATGATTTTCAGCCAGAGATAAACGCTGTACCCTCGCATCGTACCGGTAGCAGTCCGCAGAGGAAAAGATAAGGGAATGATGTTGTGCTGATGAGAAACGAAGCCAGGTGGTTTCAACAGGCGTGCAGACTGTTCTTTCAACTGGCATATCGGAATGTAGCATAATTTGGTAATGCCGCACCCAGGCAACAGGGTGACGTTAAAGCCGTTCGACTCGGCAGGCATAGTGGTGCTGCTAGATACGGGTTCGAGACCCGTCATTCCGGATTATGTGCTATGGTGTGTAGCACAGAGGGGCGGGAGTGGCTGCG
>OCTX012282522.1_pt1 | contig 36905 bp, 35 predicted proteins | sample 1539691 | NCBI WGS metagenome assembly OCTX01 (sample SAMN02144231, study PRJEB22623) | gut metagenome | biome: sheep rumen | host: Ovis aries | place: New Zealand
TACCTTACATGGCGGGCGATTCAGAAGATCATCCATGCAGATGACTGATTCGTAATGTATTGAATCTTTTTGATCAGTTTATTGTACTTTTATATTCAAATACGCTAAAATAGAGTGAAATCCTTAGCGAGGTGTATGCGAATGATACAGTGTGAACGTGGTCATTTCTTTGATGAAAACAGATATGCGAGCTGCCCTTATTGCAGCCAGTATTCCAATCAGCCGAAATCAGTCAATCCCCCGGTAGCGCCTGCGAATATGCAGATCCCGACACCGTCTTGCGGTAAAACGGTAGCTATTGCCGGAATGGAACCTGAACCGGCAGTCGGCAGAACGGTGGCCATCGACGGATTCGATATTAATCCGGCACCTCTGAATAAAACTGTTTCTATCGCAGAAGAACCCCTTGATTTTCCGCCGGTAACGCCGGTTGCTGCTCAACCTCAGCCTTCTCCGGCTCCTTATACTGCGCCTCAGCCTGCTCCGTTCCCGATGGCTGCGCCTGCGTCTGCAACCCCGGTCATGCCTTCTCCGGCTCCTGCCGCTGTTGCTCCGGTTACACCAGTTGCGGCTCCTGTTGCGGCAACTCCGGTAGTTCCTATGAATATTCCTGTTCAGACTCCGCCTGTGATGCCGGCAGCCGCGCCTTCCTTTGCGCCTGCAGAGGCACCGGTTGAGAATACGCCTTCATTCCCTGAGGTCAGTATTCCGGTAACCGGTCTTGGAGTTACTGAACATCCATCTCCTATAGCGGTCGAAGAGAAGTTCTATGAGTCTTCTCCGGACAGACCTTATGCAGTTACCGGTCTTGGTGTTAAAGAGCATCCGACACCGATCCCGAATGATGTTGGTGCGACTTTTGCAATTCCTTCCGAGAATAATGCTGCATCAGCCCCTGTCGGACAGCCGGCGGAAGCAAGCGCTTTTGCAGCTTTTGGTTTCCCGGGCGGTCCGATTCCCGGAATGATGCCTGGAAATCCGGGACCTGCTGCACAGATCCCGACACCGGCACCTGTTTCTAATGAAGCACCGGTTTCCGAGCCTTCTGCTGTGTCTGAACCTGCTCCGGTCCAGGAAGTAAGTGAACCTTCGGTTTCTGCACCGGCACCTTCCGCTGTTCCTTCTTTTGCAGAGCCGGTGACACGCGATTCAAATGCGACCGTTGCTTTGACCGAGTCTGAAATGGATTATCTTCCGAGAGTGCATGCCCGTGCTTTCCTCGTTTGCATCGATGGCCCGATGACCGGCGCCAGCTATGTTTTCCAGGAATCCAGAGCAGTGATCGGACGGCAGAAAAATTATGAGATCGCCTTGTACAGGGATATTTCCGTATCCAGAAGTCAGCACGCGATCATTAATTACTACAGTGATTCTTTCCGTTATACGGTTTCGTTAGGTGATCCGGATAAAAAAGTTTCTGTTAACGGCACATTTATTGAGTCCGAGACAGATCTGAAGCTCTATGATGTTATTGGCATCGGGCAGACAAGACTTTTGTTTATTCCTGTATGTAGCGAGAAGTTTGCATGGTAAAGTTATCGAATGATTTTATCGACACATATATAGCGTATTTCCAGGAAATGCGCTGGGTCTTTCTCGGCTGTCTGGCTTTTCTGATCCTCTTTCTGGTCATCTATATTCTGATCTCAAGGAGTATCAAGAAAACTTCTTCCAATGACGGAGATAGCACCTCAAAGAGTGCATCTGTCATGGAGAACGGTTTGTTCAGGATCGATATCGGTAATTGCCAGGGCATCGGAGAGCGGGAAGAGCAGCAGGATGCTTTTGCTTTTTCCCCAAGTTCAAACTGGAAAGATAAGGGTTTCCTTGCTGTCCTTTGTGATGGTATGGGCGGCCTGGATGCAGGTGCATCGATCTCCAATAAACTTGTCTCTGATATCATTTCTGAATTCCCGTATTCTTTTGATAAACTCAAGGACGGCTGGATACTCGATGCTCTTTCCAATGAGATATACCAGACACATTTCGGGCGGGGCGGGACTACTGTCGTTATTACCTATGTCCAGAATGATAAGATGTGGTTTGCATCTGTCGGCGATAGTGATCTTTTCCTTTTGAGAAATAATCACATCTATGCAATGAATGTCCGTCAGGAATATGGAAATCAGCTGCTGCTTCGTGCGGCAGATAGAGCTATCTCTGTCGATCAGGCGCTCATTCACAGCGATGCTCCCGCTTTGACAGAGTTTATGGGCGCTCAGCATGTGAATGCGGATTACTCCATTACACCATGGCAGGTCATGGACAATGATGTCTATTTATTGTGCTCTGATGGTATCAGTGATACGCTTTCATTCGATGAGATCCGCGAGGCGATGATGCATACACCGTCTGAATGTGCGGAACTGCTTGAGAAAGGAATTATGACAAAGAATAAGAGGTTTCAGGATAATTACACAGCTATCGTATTTTCTGTTCACAGAATAGGAGGAAAGTAAGTATGAAAAAAGGGTTGAAGATCACATTGGTTTCTTTGCTGTCCGCTGCCATTGTCGGCTGCGGCGCGATGTCCATTGTTTCTGCTGTGCAGTGGGGACAGGCGAAAGATAACTTGAAGATCGCCAAGGAAAATCTTGAAGAGGTCCGCGAAGAGAGCGCAGATAATGAGAAAGAGCGCCAGAACATCAAGGACAAGATCCAGGAGGAGAAGAACAAGACTTTCCAGTTGGATAACAGCAAGTATAAGACGACTTTCTCGCCTTCGGAAAACCAGAAGTCCGTGGCGGCTGTTTTCTGTGTGGATCCGACAGGATATGGTTCTTTAGGTTCATCTTACCCGATCGCTACTGATCTGGATGGACAGGTACAGTACTTTGTTACGAACGGACACGTTGTTTCAGATTATCAGAAAGAAGGACAGATGCTCTTTGTCCGTCTTGAGGATAGGGAAAATGTTCCGGCTGAGGTCGTTTTCTTTGAGTTTGATGCGCAGATGGATATGGCGATCCTTAAGATCGAAAAGCCTACAGATCAAAGAAGAACCGTTATTATCCGTAACTCGGATGATGTAAAGACCGGTGAGAAGGTAACCGCGATCGGTTATCCGGATAAGTCTTCCGATATCGATCCGAGCATGACATATGATATGGCCAGCCAGACTGTAACTGCGGGTGTCATCTCCAAGACGGATGTCGTTCCGAGCAGTGTTTCCTATCACACTTTCCAGCACGATTCCTTCATTTCTCACGGAAACTCCGGCGGACCGCTTTTCGATGAGAACGGATATCTTATCGGTATGAATACCCTGATCCACAAGAACAGTGAGAATGTTAACTTTGCGATCCATTCCAAGTCGATCATGGAGATCCTTGATAAGAATAATATCCCGTATATTACCAGTGAAGACTATCTCGCTACTTTTGAAGATGAGATCGAAGCAGAGAAGAAAGCTTTTGAAGACGAGAAGGCAGCAGCTGTCAAGAAACTCGAAAAACAGCTCGATAAGGTCGAGAATGCGGATGAAATCGCAGAGTTTGAAGATCGTGTCGAGAAGAGAAAAGATGAAGTGGAGAACAATAAGCTCCTCCTGATCGTATTTGCAGGTGCTGCAGCTGTTTGCATCATCGGTCTTCTGGTCGTCCTCTTTGTTCGTGGCGGCGGAAATCCGGACGATGATGGACTTACATCTTATCTTGTATGCGTAAAGGGTGTTTTTGCCGGTATGCGCTATGATATCTCCAAGCATACGATGACGATCGGTCGTGACAGAAACTCCTGTACTATGGTATTCCCGGAAGAAACTCCGGGTATCAGCTCGAATCACTGCTCGATCTATTTCGACAGCAGAACCAAGACTTTTGTCCTGACAGATAACGGCTCGACATACGGAACCTATCTTGCGGACGGAAGAAAACTGACAAAAGGCGTTCCGGAGTCTCTTGAACCGGGATCCACTTTTGCACTTGCTGATAAGGCAAATGAATTTAAGGTTGAACGAGGATAAATGGATCATTATCTGTACACAAACGTAGGCGGTCATGAACCGAACTGTGATCATGCTCAGGTCATCGAACACGATGGCCAGATCCTGATCGTGCTTTGCGACGGGTTAAATGGTCTTCCTTCCGGGGATCAGGCGGCAAAGATCATATCTGATGCTGCCCTGGCCGCTTTTATCGAGGGAAAAGCACCCGGCGAGAGCTGCATCATCGCAAACCGTAAATTCCGCGAAATGCAGTTCGACAATGTCGAGCTTCGCCGCGCCGGCGCGACGATATGTGCTGTCCGCATCCGTAACAACCGCTGCGAGTGGGCGAATGTAGGTGATTCACATATCTATCATTTTTCCAAAGGGCAGCTGATGCATCATTCTGTGGATGATACTCCGACATATCGTTCCTTTGAGCGCGGAGAGATCGAGTATGAGGCGATCCGTGAGCAGGAGGGAAGGACGGGTATGACCGTCTGTGTCGGCCAGCAGGAGACGATCCAGCCTCATGAAGACTCTTTTGACCTTTCATCCGGTGATGGAATCATTGTCTGCTCGGATGGATTCTGGGAATATGTCTATGAGACAGAGATGCTGATCGATCTTCACAAATCCTTCAATGCTAAGGACTGGGCGCAGAAGATGATCCTTCGTGCAGTACAGAGAAGTCACTTAAAAGGGGATAACCTCACAATAGTGACATATTTAAGAACGGCGGACTGATAGCATGGATACAAGTAAACTTTGTTTCGGCTGCTTTGGTGAACATGATGGTGTAGGACCTTGTCCGCATTGCGGATTTGATATTTCCAAGGTCAGACATCCTTTTGTTGCGCTGCCTATCGGCACTATACTGAACGGCCGCTATCTGACAGGACGTGTCCTTGGTGTCGGCGGTTTCGGTGTTACTTATCTCGCTTTTGATATGACACTTGAGATCTGCGTGGCGGTGAAGGAATATCTTCCGTCCGGTATCGCACTTCGTGACTCCGATCATTACACGATGACGGTCACTGCGCCGGAAGAACAGCCGAAGTTTGATAACGGCGCCAGCAAATTCCTCGAAGAGGCCAGACTCCTTGCCAAACTCCGTGATGTTCCGAATATTGTTACGGTACATGACTATTTCCGTGAGAATAGCACGGCATATTTTGTCATGGAGTACATCGAGGGTGTCGATCTGATGAAATATACGAATCAGAAAGGCGGTAAACTCTCCTACGATGAGGCTGTCCGCATTTTGCTTCCGATCATCGAATCACTTGCGCATGTGCACCGTCACAATCTTCTCCACAGAGACATCAGTCCGGATAATATTATCGTCATGAATAACGGCCAGACGAGACTTCTCGATTTTGGTGCTGCCCGTCTGGCGATCGATAGTGACAAGAGCAAGTCCATCATTCTGAAACACGGATTCGCTCCTGAAGAACAGTATAGAAAGCATGGTAATCAGGGCCCGTGGTCTGATGAATATGCTCTTGCGGCGACGATGTATCTGATCATTACAGGTGTTATGCCGCCGGATGCTCTCGAACGTGTGCATGAAGATACTTTGGTGCCGCCGGTTCAGCTGGGTGTCAATATGCCGCAGTATGCCAATAATGCTCTTATGAAAGCACTCTCCGTCAGCGCTTCCGGCAGATTCCCCGACATGAATTCTTTTGCGGCGGCTCTTTCCGGAAAACAGGCTGATCCTGACGATCAGATGGTGGGCGGAAAGACAGTTATGATCGATCAGGAGACATCTGAGGTTAAGCCTGCACCGGTTTCAACTGATAACCTTAGTACTCCTGCGGTTGCTGCGCCGGTCACGACCGGTACGACAGTCAGCACTCCAAGTACTCCGAAAAAGAGTATCTGGAAACGGCCGCTTACATATATCATCGCCGGTATTGTTGCACTTGCAGGTATAGGAACTGCGGCAGGTATCTATATCAGCAAGAATTATGAATGGGGAGATCCGACTACGCAAACAAGTACCCGGAGACCTAAAAAGACAACTACCGAGCCTACGGAAACACAGGCTCCGACTATACCTGATCCGCAGACCAGAGAAGACGGAGATAATATCGTATATACCGATAGTGTCCGTAACTATTCCGTTACCGCGAATAAGGATTTTGCTTTTGAAAACAGAAATGGTTTGTACGTTTTTGAAAAAGCGGACAGATCACTGATGGTAACTACTGATGCTATATGTGGATTTGGAGATATCCGGATCGATTCACTTACGGACTTTATAGCTCAGTGCGATGACCTGACTATCCAGTATCTTCAGGATGGGCTTGGTCTAAGTAATGTCGAGCTTGCTCCCGATTATTTCTTCGTCCATTCTTTTAATAACAGTACCGTTATCGAATTAAGCGGAGTAGCTTATAACGCAGGCCAGAGACTTGATGTGACCATCCTTGCCTATGAAAGAAAAGAGGATAAGGGTATATTCATGAGTTGCGGTTTCATGCCGTGCGACGAATATGGTATGTATTCATCGGATGACCTTGAGGCGATATCCTCGATTCTTCTGAGTGTTACGGAAGATTCATCTTCGACTTCGGATTACGAGTTCTTTGATGTGGAAGACCGGCCTTGCGTTCTCTATCGGAAGTCAGATGCTTCCAATATAACGGATATACAGATAAATAATGTGACAGGAATTTGCATAGATCTGCAAAATGTAAGTGATCCGGACAGCCGTATCTACGTGTTATCCCTTGGTGATCAGGGCTCCATTACGGCTGCTTGTACTTCGACAGAACAGGCACTTGGTGCTCAGTTTAAATTCGGTGGATATGAATCCGTCACTCCAACGATCAATTCCAATCTCGAGATGCGTATCCGGAATTATACGCTCGCGATGATCGATAATAACGATAAACAGCTGGAATGTTCTTCCTGTGTGGTCAATATCGAAGGCTCGTATTACGCAGTGATTGCTATGTGTGCCGAAGAAAGTGACCGTGAGATGGTCGCTCTCAATTATTCGATGACCATTCGGTCTCTTATCAGAAATAAGTGATCACTTGTGATAGTATCTTTCGAAAAATTCATCACGGAAATCCAGAAGGCGGTCCTCAGCGATCGCCTTTCTTACGTCTTCCATAAGATGAAGCAGGAAGTGGATGTTGTGCCAGGAACATAATCTCAGACCGAACATCTCGCCGGCTTTCAGAAGGTGGCGGATATAGGCGCGACTGTAGTTCTGGCAGGCATAGCAGGTGCATCCTTCTTCGATAGGGCGGAAGTCCTCCGCACTCTTTTTGTCACGAACGATGAGACGGCCGTCATGTGTCAGGACGGTGCCGTTACGTCCGATCCTTGTCGGAAGAACGCAGTCAAACATATCGATTCCGCGGATCGCTCCCTCGATCAGGTAATCCGGTGTTCCGACACCCATCAGGTAACGCGGTTTATCTTCCGGCATAAGAGGTACTGTTTCTTCGAGCATCTCGTACATCAGTTCAGCCGGTTCACCGACAGAAAGACCGCCGATGGCATAACCCGGAAGATCAAATGATGTGATCTCTTTTGCACTCTGTTTACGAAGATCCGCATAGCATGAACCCTGGATGATACCGAAAAGAGCCTGATCCTGCGGACGTTCATGCGCCTTAATACATCTTTCGAGCCATCTGGTGGTGCGTTCCAGTGATTTTTGAGCATAACGGTGCTCGGACGGCCACGCACAGCATTCATCAAATGCCATGATGATATCGGACCCCAGATCATTCTGGATCTTCATGGAGAGTTCAGGTGTGAGAAGATGCGCAGAGCCGTCAATGTGTGACTTAAAGTGTACCCCCTCTTCCGTGATATCTTTCGGACGGGCAAGAGAGAAGACCTGGAATCCGCCACTGTCTGTAAGGATAGAGTGTTCCCAGTTCATGAAGGTATGAAGTCCGCCGGCCTTCTTTACGATCTCGTTTCCCGGACGCATCCAAAGATGATATGTATTGGAAAGGATGATACGGGCGCCCATGCTTTCCACTTCATCCGGAGACATGCCTTTGATCGTCGCCTGTGTTCCGACAGGCATGAATACCGGTGTGTCAAAAGTGCCGTGTGGCGTATGGACACGGCCAAGTCTGGCACCGGACTGCTTACATGTATGGATGTGTTCGTAGTAAACGGGAAACTTACTCATTCCTGATCCTCCAGAGGACTCTTGATTCTTGGTTTTTCAGGGGTGATGAACATCGCATCACCGAAACTGAAGAAACGGTATTTCTCAGACACTGCGGTCTTATAGGCATTAAGGACATGTTCTTTGCCGGCAAAGGCGGAGACAAGCATGATGAGGGTGGACTCCGGCAGATGGAAATTCGTGATCAGACCATCGATGCAGTGGAAGTCCACGCCCGGATAGATAAATATATCTGTCCAGCCGGAACACGGGTGCATACCCGGATCTTTTGCCGCTACTGTCTCCAGTGTTCTGCAGGAAGTGGTACCGACAGCAATGACTCTGCGGTTTTCTTTCCTGGCTTTTCTTAAGATGGAAGAAGCTTTTTCATCAAGCTCGTACCATTCGCTATGCATATGGTGGTCGGAAATGTCGTCCACTTTTACCGGACGGAATGTTCCAAGACCTACGTGAAGAGTGACCTCGCAGATCTCGATCCCCATTTCGCGAAGATCATTCAGAAGCTCGGGAGTGAAGTGAAGTCCTGCAGTCGGAGCTGCGGCAGATCCTGTTTCTTTCGCATAGACGGTCTGGTATCTTGTCTGATCTTCCAGCTGTTCGTGGATATAGGGCGGAAGAGGCATAGTGCCCGCTTCGTCCAGTATCTCTTCCCAAATGCCGTTAAAATCAAAGCGGATGATGCGGTTCCCGTCAGGTAAGACATCTTCGCACTCAGCTTCCAATTTCCCGGGAAGGAAGGTCATTCTTTTTCCGGGACGGATCTTCTTGCCGGGGCGTGCCAGCGTCTCCCAGTGATTCTCATCGATCCGCTTAAGTAAGAGAAGCTCGACGGCAGAACCGGTATCGCTTCGGGATCCGAGAAGACGGGCAGGAATGACTTTGGTATTATTGATAACGAGAACATCTCCCTTGTGAAGGAGAGACGGCAGGTCGGAAAAATGCATATGCGAAACCGCACCTGTTCGGCCATCCAGTGTCATCAGACGGGAACTGGACCGATCGGTAAGCGGGTGCTGGGCAATGAGTTCTTCCGGTAGTTCGTAGTAAAAATCACTTGTTTTCATAGCCTAGTATTATAATAGTAATTGACGTTCGTGTATAGTAGGTGGTATGATTTTATGAGGTTTTCCATGCACCTGTTTGCGCTCGGAAATCACTGAAATATCAAAAGAAATGGAGGCATGAGTTATGAAGAAGCCCGTTTTTATCGGCTCGGCTGTCGCGCTGGTCACACCCTTTAACGAAGGAGGTGTTGACACTAAAAAACTGAAGGCTTTGATCGACTTCCATTTAGCACATAAGACGGATGCTATCGTGGTTGCTGCAACCACAGGTGAAGCGGCTACAATGCCGGATGAAGAGCATCTTTTTACTATCCGTACTGTTGTTGAATATGTAGATGGACGTATCCCGGTCATCGCAGGAACAGGAAGTAATGATACGGCACATGGTATTAAGCTTGCAAAGGAGGCTACGGCGATCGGAGCAGATGCTCTATTAGCAGTTACTCCTTATTACAATAAGACATCTCAGGAAGGTATTTTCCGTCATTTCCAGGCAACTGCCGAGGCGACAGATCTTCCGATCATCGTGTATAATGTGCCGTCTAGAACGAATCTGAATATTGCTCCTTCTACTTATAAGAGACTCTCGGAGATCGAGAATATCGTGGGAGTAAAGGAATGCAATATGGGTCAGGTCCCGGAGACGGTCAACCTCTGTGGAGATGATCTGGTCCTTTATTCAGGTGAGGATGGACTGGTCGTTCCGCTTCTTTCTATGGGCGGTAAGGGTGTTATCTCCGTTGCTTCTCATATTGTTCCGGAAACGATGCATAACATGGTCGAGTCTTTCATTAACGGAGATATTAAGACTGCAGCGAAGATCCAGGCGGATATTATTCCTCTTTGTAAGGCACTGTTCATGGATGTAAACCCGATTCCGGTCAAGGAGGCGCTGAACATCCTCGGCTGGGATATCGGTTCCTGCCGTATGCCGCTTGTGGACATGAGCGAAGATGGAAAGGCAAAGCTTGCAGAAGTCTTAAAGCAGTATGACCTTTCTTTCCATAAGATGGCCTGAGAATCATAATTATGAACAACGAAAGAGAGATTATATATGTCTGAAACCAGAATATTCTTAAGTGGCTGTATGGGCCGAATGGGACGTGTCATCTCCGAGATGGTCGAAGGTTATGACGATGCTGTGATCGTTGCCGGTTCGGATGTTGTCGAAAACCCGTCCTCCACATTCCCGATCTATAAGGATCCTATGGAGTGCAAGGAAGAATTTGATGTAATTATCGATTTTTCCCATGTTAGTGCTTTTGCAGCGATAACAAAACTTGCGGAAACAAAAGGAAAGCCGATCGTAATGTGTACGACAGGTCTTTCTGATGAGCAGAAGGCGGAGCTTTCCGCACTTTCTTCCAAGGTCGGCGTTTTCTATTCCGGGAACATGTCCCTTGGTATCAATGTACTGATCAATCTGGTAAAAAAGGCTGCAGCACAGCTGTATCCGGATTTTGATATCGAACTTGTGGAAGAGCATCACAATAAGAAACTGGATGCGCCTTCCGGAACGGCTCTGATGATCGCAGATGCGATGAATGATACTCTGGATGGACAGCTCGAATATGTGTATGAGCGTCAGTCCAAGCGTCAGCAGAGAGAAAAGAAAGAGCTCGGTATCCATTCGATCCGTGGCGGAAACATCGTCGGCGAGCATAAGGTCATGTTCATCGGTGGAGAAGAGATCCTTACGATCTCCCACAGTGCACAGACCAGAAGTGTTTTTGCCCGTGGTGCGGTGGCAGCTGCAAAGTATATGCTCGGAAAAGAACCCGGCATGTATGATATGCAGAAGATGATTGGTGACTAATTACGATAAGGAAATAGAAACGGGAGGAATTATTCAATGGTTCGTTATTTACTGGACGCGGCAGCGGCTACAGATGCTCAGGGTGGTGCAAATCCGCTTATTATGGTTGCGATCTTCGCAGTCTTTATCATTCTTTGGTATGTGATCGCTCTTCGCCCGCAGAGAAAAAAGGAGAAAGAGCTTCGCGCAAAGATTGATAAAATGCGTGTCGGTGATCAGGTCGTTACGATCGGCGGTCTTGTAGGAAAGGTCGCGAATATCCGTGATGATGAGGTCACGATCATGACTTCTGCCGCAAACACACTGGTTACATTTAAGAAGAATGCGATCAATACGATTGTTTCCAGAGATGCTAAGCCGGAAGCAAAGAAGGATGAGGATTCTTCTAAGAAGGATGAAAAGAAATCCGATAAGATCGTTCTGAAGAAGAAAGAAAAGACAGAAGAGGCTCCGGCTACGGAAACAGTAGAAAAGGAAGAAACAGGACTCGGCGAATTAAAGGACTAAAAAGGACATAACTAATGAGCAACGGCCGCGGTGGAATTCCAAATGAAGTAGTGGAAGAAATCATTTCCCGAAGCGACATTGTTTCGGTCGTAGGCCAGTATGTGCAATTTACGAAGAGTTCCGGACAGAATCAGTTCGGACTCTGTCCTTTTCACTCGGAAGATACACCATCGTTCTCGGTATCTGTCAATAAGCAGATCTATTACTGTTTCGGCTGCCATAAGGGCGGAAACGTCGTGAACTTCATTATGGAGATCGAGCATCTTAGCTATATCGAGGCTCTGAAGTTTCTGGCGGAGAAAGCCGGAGTCACGATTCCGGAACCGGACGATGCAAATTACCGAAAAGAAGAGCAGCTTCGGAAACGCCTGAAACAGGTGCTTCTTGAGGCTGCTCGCTATTATTATAAGAGTTTCAAGTCGGAAAAGGGAGAAGAAGCCCGAAAGTATCTTCAGAAACGTGCGATCACACCATCGACGGCGACGAAATTCGGTCTGGGATACGCGCCGAATGAATGGAGCGGCCTATATAATCATCTCGTAAGCAAGGGCTTCACGCAGCAGGAGATCCAGAAATCCGGCCTCTTCGTGACCAAGAACGGGAAGACTTTCGATCTTTTCAGAGGAAGGCTTATGTTCCCGATCTTTAATGCGATGGGTGAGCTGATCGCCTTTGGAGGCCGTATCATCGGCGACGGACAGCCGAAATATGTTAACTCCCCGGAGACTCCGATCTATTCCAAACAGAGAAATCTCTATGCGCTGAACTTCGCAAAACAGGCGAAAATGAAGCGGATCATCGTCGTGGAAGGCTATATGGATGTCATCTCGATGCATCAGGCCGGTGTGACGAATGCGGTCGCATCTTTGGGAACGGCGCTTACGGAAAGACAGCTCGATCTTCTGGAAAGATACTGTGAAGAGGTAGTGCTTTTCTATGATTCGGATCGTGCAGGACAAAATGCGGCGGTCCGCGGTCTGAAGATGCTGATGGAGAGAAAGAAAAAGCATACCGGCATGACGACGCAGGTCCGCGTGGCTAAGGTCCCGAACGGTAAAGATCCTGATGAGTTTATCCGTGAATTTGGAAAAGAAGAATTTGCAAAGGTAGTCGAGCAGGCAGTTCCTGTTCTGGATTATCTCGTGGACTCGGCGCACCGGCAGAGTATGGAAAGCGGCAGATTTGATGCTGTGGTTTTCCAGCAGCTGATCTCGACTTATCTGTCCTGGGAGGACAATATGATCCTTCGCGAGCGTGCGGCATATAAAGCGGCACAGATCCTCGGAGTATCAGCACAGTCAGTCATGTCCGAAGTCGGAAAGCTCTCCAGTCAGACACATCAGGAAGCTATCACAAGGTCTCAAAAGGAAGTTGAGAAGCAGACACAGATCCTTCCGGAAAGAAAGTCTTCCGAGACGGCCACGAGAGATGAACTTGTTCTGGTTTGTCTTCTTTCAGCGCTTGGATCCGAATATGATAAGTTTGTGGAAACATACGGGGATGAACCTCTTGAGACGGATTTCACGATGGGTTCCATGCGTACGATCGCGCGTCAGATCCTCCCGGTACTGAAGGAAGGAAAGCTCGATGCCAACAGACTTTTGCTGGCGGGTGACAATCTGATCCTGAATCAGAGACCTGCAGGAGCTACGCTCTCCGAGGCCCTGATGAGCGTGAAATACGGTGATGATGTGAATTCATTATTCGCACATACGAAGGATTATCTTTACCGCGTGCGTATGAATGTCTATACGAAGCAGAAGGATATGCTGGCCAAACGACTTGATGTCATGCCGGAAGGCCCCGACCGTGATGCGACGGAAAGCCTTCTTCGGTCCACGCTGCTTTATCTTACCGAGCTTAAAAAGAAGATGGGGAAACGATAATGGATAGAAACGAGGACTTGTCGCCCCGCCTTCAGACTGTAGCTTCACTGATCCCGTGCTGTGAAACCGTCGCCGATGTCGGATCCGATCATGGGAAACTCGGTGTTTTCTGCCTTCGCGAAAATGTCTGTAAAAAAGTGATCGCAACAGATATTCATGAGCTTCCTGCCATGCGGACTAAAAAAAGAATGATCGAAGAGAACTTCGAGAAAAGATCTGAAGTTCTCGTAACAGATGGTCTTAAAGGAGTTCCGCTTTCTTCGGATATGACGGCGGTGATCGCGGGGATGGGCGGTCTGGAGATCTGTAAGATCCTGAGTGCCGCTCTACACTTTGAAAAACCTGTCCCTAAAGGAATGTCTTTTGTTATACAGCCGCAGAGATCCTTCTATGAAGTAAGGGATTTTCTTTCTAAAAACGGCTTTTCCATACAAGATGAGAAGATATCTCTTGAAAGAGGACATTTTTACGTTGTTATCTTCGCGGTATATAATGGAGTAGCGTATGATCTGTCAGGGGAGGAATTATTCCTCGGACCTTTGATCCTCAAGAATCGTCCGCAATATTATGAAGAATATATCGCACATGAGGAAAAGCTCATGAAAAAGCGAGCCCTCGGCGAGGAAAAATGCGCTGAATTATTGAAAAACTGGGAGAAATACCTATGAGTCAAGAGTATTATGTGAAAGATATTATGGCCGCCATGGAGAAAATCGCTCCGGCGGAACTTGCCTGCGACTGGGATCGTATCGGATTGATGATCGGTGACGCGAATGAAAGAGTCAACGGTGTCCTTCTTGCACTGGATGCCCAGTCTTCATCTATCGATCATGCGATCAATACCGGCGCCAATATGATCATCACTCATCATCCGCTGTTCTTCGATCCGCTTACTTCGGTGGACTATCGCACTCCGCGTGGCGCGAATGTCAGAAAACTCATTAAGAACGATATTCATCTTTTCTCGGCACACACGAATCTGGATAAAGCACCCCAGGGTGTCAATCACGCTCTTGCCACCGCTCTCGGACTGGTCATGCAGATCAGCCTCGAAGACGTGGAAATCGGGCTTTGCGGCAGTGTCGGTCAGGATTCCGTCTCACTGTTTTCCTTTGCCGATATGGTGAAAAAAGAACTCGGTGCGAGCGGGCTTCTGCTCAATACGGATAAAGATAAGGAAGTATCGCGTGTCTTTGTGCAGGGAGGTGCTTTTGAAGAAGAATCCATACCTGTATTAAAGTCGTATCGTGTGGACGTCGTTGTTACCGGTGAGATGAAGCATCACAATATGATCGATCTGGAAGAATCGGGAATTGCCGTGATCGCCGCAGGACATGAGGTCACAGAACGCATAGTTCTGCCATCTCTTCAGGAACAGCTTTTGCACATATTGCCGAATTTGCCGGTTTCTGTGTATAACGGACACAAATGGTGATAAAAATCGCTAGAAGATTAGAAATTGTTCGATTATAATATACATGTTTTCTAAGCTGGACCGGATGATCGCGGGCACAAGTGCTGAAAGGCCGTGCGTGAGGAAAGTCCGGGCTCCATAGGACAAGGGTGCCGGGCAGTTCCCGGTGAAGGCAACTTTAAGGAAAGTGCAACAGAAAAGAAAACCGCCTTTTTCTTCGGAAAAGGGTAAGGATGAAAAGGCGAGGTAAGAGCTCACCGGCGGTGCGGTAACGTACCGGCCTTGTAAACCCCACCCGGAGCAACGCCATGGAAAGACATTACTGTGGTCCGCAGGTCTTGAGGAGGCGGCTTGAGCCGGAACGAGATTTCCGGTCTAGATAGATGATCATCCCTGACAGAACCCGGCTTACAGGTTCAACTTGGAAAATGTATTTTGAAGAAAGAAGGATCAACACATGGCAGAATCTTACTTAAGTCGCGGAGTATCTCCTACGAAAGATGACGTAAAGAAGGCGGTAGCAAATCAGGATAAGGGTGCTTTTCCGGGTGCTTTTTGCAAACTGATCGATGACTTGGCCGGAGATCCCGATTACTGTACTGCGATCCATGCGGATGGTGCAGGAACGAAATCCTCTGTTGCTTATATCGCTTACCGCGAGACCGGTGATCTCAAGTGGTTCCGTGGTATCGCACAGGATTCTCTTGTTATGAATACGGATGACCTGGCATGTGTTGGTGCTCTCGAGAAGCTCTCGCTTTCCAATACGATCGGCAGAAATGCCCATCGAGTAGATGGAAAGTGCATCGCAGCTGTTATCGAGGGATATAACAATATTGTCGGTAAGCTCCAGGACATGGGATTTGATATCTCCATGTGCGGCGGTGAGACAGCAGACGTCGGAGATCTTGTTAGAACGCTGATCGTGGACTCTACACTCGTTACCCGTGTAGCAAAGAAGAACGTTGTCAATGCTGCGAACATCAAGCCGGGTCACGTAATCGTAGGTATTGCTTCTTTCGGACAGGCGACATATGAGGATTCCTACAACTCCGGTATTTCCAGTAATGGTCTGACTGCAGCCCGTCATATGCTCCTTTGCAAAGATTATCTGAAAGAATATCCGGAGTCTGTTTCCGAGACTATCCCTGAGGATAAGGTTTATTGCGGTAAATTCCGTCTTACGGACAAGCTCCCTAACAGTGATCAGACAGTTGCGGAAGCGATTCTTTCACCGACGAGAACATTCCTGCCGGTTATCCGTGATGTTCTTGATCAGTACCGTTCCTCTATTTCCGGTATCATCCACTGCACAGGCGGCGGACAGGCGAAGTGCCGTGACTTTGGTAAGAATATCCGCATCATCAAGGATAATCTTTTCCCGTTCCCGCCGATATTCCAGGCGATCTACGAGTCCGGTGAGATCCCGATGAAAGAGATGTATCAGGTATTTAACTGCGGTCATAGAATCGAGTTCTACTGTGATGAATCCGTTGCTTCCGGCATCATCGATATTGCCAATAAGTACAATATCGAAGCGCGTATCGTGGGCCGCGTGGAAGCTCTCCCGGAAGGATCCGGCAATCAGGTCGTTATCCGCTCCAATGGTGAAGAATTCATCTACGGCTAATATGTTCCGGAAAATGAGAAGAAGACGTATATCAGTTGTGATTGCTTCCATATCGGTGGCGGTGGCATTGATGGTGTCTTCCTGTTCTTTGGGAAGCATGCCCTCGAGGACGGAGTCGAAAGACTCATCTTCCGATTCAGGTTCTTCTGATACGACCTATTCTGAGTCTTCAGATGATTCAGATCTCTCTTCCGAAAGCACCGGGATGGACGATGTCGATCAGAGCTTGCAAGAAGCCGGTGATCAGTATATGGCTGTTCTTAGTACAGGTGATATTCAGGCAGTTATGGATTATTTCCAGATTAGTTTCCGCGAGATCATCGAACCCATGTATGATTGCTACGAACAGGTTTTCTACACCCTTTTCAAGAATGTGGAATATTCATATGGCCCGATTGTAACATCGGATCATATAGATTATGAGCTCTCATTAACCTGTAAAGTACCGGATATCGCTTCCTGTGTGAATGATGTGCTTGAAGATGAGGAATTTATGAAAAGTGTCTCATCTTCATGGGTGCAGGCCATGATCGCCGAGTATAATTCGATGGATGCACTTTCTGCATATGCGGATATGCTGAATAATATTCTTGTTGAAGCGCTCCGAAGAATAAATGGCGGTGAATTTACAGACAAACTCTCTTTGTCGGATTATTTCCGTTTCCATGATAATGATGGCAGAAGGACCTGGCTTTGTACCAGAAATCCTTCCTTTGTGACGATGTGCGGGAAGAATCATTACATGCGGAGACTGGTTTATATCGCTCCGGTGAAGAAACTTGATCTGATCAGCCTTGTCGGTAACGATCTTGTAGAAGAGGGAACTATAAAGAAAAATACACTGGATACTTTCCTTATCGAGCATACACAAGAGATTCTTGAAAGTTAATCGCACAGGATTTAAAAAAATGTGTTGACATAGTGATTTTTCATCGTTATAATAATCAACGTTCGTTAGGGAAAAGCTTCTCACGAATATGTACCTTTAGCTCAGTTGGTAGAGCAACTGACTCTTAATCAGTGGGCCCAGGGTTCGAGTCCCTGAAGGTGCACCAGTAAAGACCATCTCATTCGAGATGGTCTTTTTCGTTTTCTTTCCTTCGGTTGCTATTTTTTCATTTGAGGAATATAATCAGACAGTAATGAATACAGGGGGGAGATGCTCGCAATTCGGATTTCTATTCATGGAAATCTCTTTTTTTGGGCGTAAATTTTTTTCATGAACTCGAAAACGTTGATGTATATTATCAAGCGTATCGGGCTGGCGATTTTGACTGTGTGGGTAGTTATTACTGCGACTTTCTTTATCATGCATGCCGTTCCCGGTGGCCCGTTTATGAGTGAGAAAGCCATTACTCCGGCTACTCAGAAGGCTCTTGAAGCGAAGTACGGCCTCGATAAGCCGCTTTTGGAACAGTATGGGACATATCTCAAGGATGTGGTAACGGAACTCGATTTCGGTCCATCGCTGAAGCAGCGCGGACGTACGGTCAATGAGATCATCGCTGATGGTCTTCAGACTTCTGCGAAGCTGGGCCTGATCGCTGCCTTTTCCGCATTGGCGGTAGGTATTGTACTAGGTTCTGTGGCGGCACTGCGGCGTAATCATTTTATCGATAAACTGATCATGGTCATTACCACGGCTTTTGTATCATTGCCATCGTTTATTATGGGATCGCTGCTATTAGTTTTCTTTGCCATCAAATTCCCGCTGCTTCCTGCAAACGGATCATCAGCTTCCGGTCTCATTCTTCCGATCATTACGCTGGCTCTTTATCCGATGGCATATATCACCAGACTGACTCGTTCATCTATGCTGGATGTTCTCGGTCAGGATTATATCCGTACCGCTAAAGCGAAAGGCGTACCGCCGAGAAAGATCATTTTCGGTCATGCGCTTAAGAACTCTCTTATTCCTGTTATCACATATTTCGGACCGATGCTGGCGTATATCGTCACCGGATCTCTGGTTGTCGAACAGATATTTGCCGTACCGGGCATCGGCCGTGCTTTCGTTAGCAGTATCACGAACCGTGACTACCCGATGGTGATGGGTACCACGATCGTTCTTGCTGCATTGATCGTCGTAATGAATCTTGTCAGTGATATCCTGTACAAGGTCGTCGATCCGCGTATCAATCTTGAGTAAGGAGGGGAATCATGGAAAAGAAAAAGATGTTCAGTATGCATGTTGATGTAGATTCTTTCCTCCCTGCAACAGATGAAGAGAAGTCCTATATCGTACAGATGCGTCCGTCCACGACATTCTTTAAGGACGGTATTAAAAGATTAAAAAAGAATAAGATCGCGACGATCAGTTTCTTTCTTATTGTGATTATTACACTGGCCTCGATCTTTATCCCGTTTTTCTGGCCATATAAATATGACAGTATGCTGGGTGTCACACCCGGAAAACCGGTAGATGCTTCCTATAACAATCTGGCGCCTTTTGAATATGGTGCCACGGAACAGGAAAGGATCGATGCAGGTGAGAGTGTATTCCCGCATGTTTTCGGCACAGATGCCTCGGGAAGAGACTATTTCATCCGTGTCATTTACGGAACACGTATTTCTCTTGCGGTTGGATTCTTTGCCAGCCTTGTAGTACTTGTGATAGGAATGACGATCGGCTCGATCGCCGGATATTTCGGAGGTAAAGTCGATCTGATCATCATGCGTATCGTCGATATTATCTATTCACTTCCGGATATGCTGATGGTCATCCTTCTTGCTTCGGTAATGAAGATGACGCTCGGACCCGTGATCGAAGGAACAGTGTTTGATAAGATCGGAAGTAACATCATCAGTTTGTTTATCGTATTCGGTCTTCTGTACTGGGTTTCAATGTCCAGACTTCTTCGCGGACAGATCCTTTCCCTTCGTGAGCAGGAGTACGTCCTGGCATCAAGAGCCGCCGGTGCGAAGGGTTCGTGGATCATTAAGAAGCATCTTCTGCCGAACTGTATCAGTGTTGTTATCATCTCTACGGCACTTCAGATCCCGAGTGCGATCTTTACCGAGAGTTATCTTTCCTTCCTCGGACTTGGTGTTAACGCACCGATGCCATCTCTCGGTTCTCTGGCATCAGATGCCCTGAATGGTATTACATCGTATTCCTATAGACTTGTTATCCCGGCAGTTGTTATCTCTCTGATCGTTCTTTCACTGAATCTCTTTGGTGACGGTCTCCGTGATGCATTTGACCCGAAGCTTCGTAAATAAGAAAGGAGGAGAAGAAAATGCCTTTGCTAGAAGTAAAAGACCTGCATACATCATTCTTCACTCCTGCCGGTGAAGTAAAAGCGGTCAATGGAATCTCATTTAATCTCGAAAGAGGAAAAGTATTAGGTATCGTAGGTGAATCCGGTTCCGGTAAATCCGTAACCGCGTATTCGATCATGCAGATCCTGGCAAGCACGGGAAAGATTGTTTCCGGCTCGATCCTTTTTGATGGGCAGGAACTTGTCAATTCAGGTGAAAAAGTGATGAAGACGGTTCGTGGAAATAAGATCTCTATCATTTTCCAGGATCCGATGACCAGCCTGAATCCGACGTATACGATCGGTCATCAGCTAATGGAGGCGATCCTGCTTCATACCAACCGTAACCGTCAGCAGGCGAAGGAAAGAGCAATCGAGATGCTCCGCCTCGTAAACGTGAATGAGCCTGAAAAACGAATGAAACAGTATCCGTTCGAGTTCTCCGGCGGTATGCGCCAGCGTGTCATGATCGCTATGGCGCTTGCCTGTGAACCGGATATTCTTATCGCGGATGAGCCGACTACGGCGCTGGATGTTACCATCCAGGCACAGATCCTCGAACTGATGAAGTCTCTTCAGGAAGAGCTTGGAATGGCGATCATCATGATCACGCACGATCTTGGTGTTGTTGCCCAGCTCTGTGATGAAGTCATCGTTATGTATGCCGGTTCCATCTGTGAACAGGGAACAGCCGAGGAGATCTTTTATAATCCACGTCATGAATATACCAAGGGTCTTATCCGCTCCATTCCTACTGCGGATTCCGCCGGTACAAGGCTGAAACCGATAAGCGGTACTCCGATCGATCTTCTGAATATGCCGAAGGGCTGCCCGTTTGCTCCGCGTTGTGAAAACGCGATGAAAATCTGTCTTTATGAAAGATGTGAGAGAATGCGCATCAACGAAGACCATCAGGCAGCGTGCTGGATGAATGTGAAATCCGGTGTGGAAGATGGCTCGATCGAGCTTGTTAAATCTGAGCTGAAGTCAGAAGATACAGTCAAAGAAGAGAAGAAGGGTGGTGAGACCGAATGAGTGATAACGGCAATACCCCGATCATCGAGGTCAAGAACCTGAAACAGTACTTTAATATCAACGTCGGTCTTTTCCGGAGCAAACCACTGAAAGCGGTGGATGATGTTTCTTTTTCCATTAAGAAAGGCGAGACGCTCGGACTTGTAGGTGAGTCCGGCTGTGGTAAAACTACGGTTGGCCGTACACTGCTTCACCTTTATAAGCCGACATCCGGTTCAGTTTTCTATAAAGGAAAAGAAATCAAGACGAAGTCCGATATCGCCGAGTATAGAAAAAAGGCGACAATGGTGTTCCAGGATCCTTATTCTTCCTTGAATCCGAGAATGACGGTTTCCGATATTATCGGAGAACCTTTAGACATCCATAAGACATATAAGTCTTCCAAAGAGCGTCATGACCGCATCCTTGAACTAATGGGTCAGGTAGGATTAAACTCCGAGCATGCTTCGAGATATGCCCATGAGTTCTCCGGCGGACAGCGTCAGCGTATCGGTATTGCGCGTTCTCTTGCGCTCGATCCTGATTTTGTTGTCTGTGACGAGCCGGTTTCTGCTCTGGATGTATCGATCCAGGCACAGGTCATTAATATGTTCGATGAGCTTCAGGCGAAAATGGGTCTTACATACCTGTTTATCGCACATGATATCTTAGTCGTCCGTCATATCAGTGACAGGATCGCTGTTATGTATCTTGGTAAGATGGTCGAACTTGCTGATTCCAAGGAGATCTATGAGCACTCGCTGCATCCTTATACAAAGTCACTGATGTCTGCGGTGCCTCAACCGGATCCGAAGATCGCGCGGGCAAATAAGCGTATCGTTCTTTCCGGTGATATTCCTAGTCCGCTCAATGCTCCTTCCGGATGTCCTTTCCGTACGAGATGCGCCTATGCAAAGGAGTGCTGCGCCGAGTCGATGCCGGAACTGAAAGAGGTGTCCAGCGGTCACTTTGTTGCATGCCACAGGTTGAATGAGATCGGTTGACCGGTCTTTGGTGGCTTTCTGATTCTGATTCAAATATATGCATGCATTCGCTTCGCATATTTTGAAAATAAATTTAAAGGGGATACAATATGAAAAAGATTCTTGCGTTAGTATTATCTGCTTCGATGCTTATTGGTCTGGCAGGTTGTAAGAAATCTACAAAGAAAAAGACCGGAAGCTCTCTGGCCGTTTGTCTCGCATCGGAACCGGATACCCTTGATCCGGCATTGAACTCTTCCGTTGATGGAGCAACATTGGTCAGTCACCTGTTTTCCGGTATGGCAAAATGGGAGATGGATCCGAGCGGTAAACTGAAGATCGTTCCGGATGCTGTAAAAGAACTGGTAAAAGGTGTTGTAAATGATGACGGAACAGTGACATATACATACACTCTCCGTGATAACCTTAAGTGGTCTGACGGTAAAGATGTAACCGCGGAGGATTTCGTATTCTCCTGGCAGCGTGCGGCTTCTGTTGAGCTCGGTGCTGACTACGGCTATATGTTTGAAGTCATTGACGGTTATGATGAAATTACAGCAGAGAATCCGTCTCCGGATGCGAAGCTGAATGTAAAAGCACTTGATGCCAAGACGATCGAGGTAACACTCGAAAACGAGATCTCCTACTGGGATGAGCTTCTTGCTTTCCCGGCATACTTCCCGGTACGTTCGGATGTAGTTTCCAACGAGAGCTGGTCCACAGATCCGAAGACCTATATCTGCAATGGTCCTTATACGATCACGGGATGGGAGCACAACAGCCTTATTACTCTCACTAAGAATGATAATTATGTTGATGCTGACCAGATCAAGATGGATACGATCGAGTTCTATCTCTCTGATGATGAGAACAACATGCTGACGAACTTCCAGAACGGCGCATGGCAGCTGATCGACGACGTTCCGACAAATGAGATCCCGAACCTTAAGGCAAAGTATCCGGATGAATTCGTAGTTACGGGTCAGATCGGTACTTACTATGTCTGCTGGAATATCAATGAAGAGATCCTCCCGGCAAACAGCGGTCTTTCCGGCATTGAGGCGGAGAAGGCAAAGGCTGAGATCAGATCTGCTATCGGACTTCTTTTCGACAGAAACTATATTGTTGAAGAGATCGGCCAGGCTGGTCAGGTTCCGGCATCTTCCTTTGTTGCTATGGGTATGACAAATCCGGATGGTACCGAGTTCTATAAGACAGCAGGACATAACGACGGATTTGACGGATATTACAATGTTTCCAAGGAAGCATTTGAGTCTAACTTTAATTCCGCTATCGAAATCCTTAAGAAGTACTATACATATGATGAAGCTTCTAAGAAGTTCACGAATTTCCCGACTCTGACATACCTCTATAATACGAACGAGAGCCATAAGGCGATCGGTGAGTATCTGCAGAGCGCTCTGGCAAGTGTAGGTATCACGATGAACCTTGAAAACCAGGAGTGGAATACATTCCTTAACACAAGAAAGAATGGTGATTATTCTATCGCACGTAACGGCTGGCTGGCTGACTATAACGATCCGATCAGCTTCCTGGATATGTGGACATCCGCTTCCGGTAACAATGACGTTCAGTTCGGTAAAGGTGCGAATGCCACAGTTGCTATGTATGATATGGATCTGACACCTTACGGCTATGATATCAACGTTAAGGGCGGCACATGGGCTGAGACCTATGATGTTCTGATCAGCACGATCAAGAGCTGCGCAGATACAGAGACCCGCTATAAGCTCATGCATCTGGCTGAGGATATTCTGATGTCGACCGGCTGTATCGTTCCGCTTTATTTCTACACAGATATCTATATGATCAACAAGAATGTCACCGGATTCTTCTCCAACCCTCTGGGATATAAGTACTTCATGTACTGTGAAGTAAAGGAAGGCTGATTCTTCTGATATATAGTCTTTTTCGGGCGCCGGACGGGAATTCTCCCGTCCGGTGCTTTTTATCGCGTGAAAGGGTGCGATTATGTACGGTTATTGTGTTATAATCAAAAGTTGTAACGGCGGCTATTTGCCGCGATGTAAGGAGGAAGTAAAGAATGGATAACAAGTTCAGTGTCGAAACCAATTGTGTACAGGGTGCTTATCAGCCGAAAAACGGCGAATCAAGAGTAATGCCGATCGTGCAGAGTACGACTTGGAAGTATTCGTCCACGGAACAGATGGGAAGACTCTTCGATCTTGAAGAGAGCGGATATTTCTACACGCGTCTCGCAAATCCGACCAGTGACCTGGTGGCAGCAAAGATCTGCATGCTTGAAGGCGGTGTTGCCGCGATGCTTACTTCTTCCGGACAGGCTGCGAATTTCTTCGCAATTTTCAATGTCTGTGAGGCCGGTGATCACATCGTTTGTTCTTCTGCGATCTACGGCGGCACATATAATCTGTTCGCCCACACCATCAAGAAGATGGGCATCGATGCGACATTCGTATCTCCGGATGCAACAGAAGAAGAGATCCAGGCAGCAATCAAGCCGAACACCAAGCTCGTTTTCGGTGAGACAATTGCTAACCCGGCACTGAATGTCCTTGATATCGAAACATTTGCAAAAACAGCTCATAAGAACGGACTTCCGTTTATGATCGATAACACATTCGCAACTCCGATCAACTGCCGTCCGATCGAATGGGGTGCAGATATCGTTATTCATTCCACTACGAAATATATGGATGGACATGCGACTTCTGTTGGCGGATGTATTGTAGATGCCGGTACTTTTGACTGGGCGAAATATCCGGAGAAGTTTGCCGGACTCGTTGAGCCGGATGAGACCTATCACGGTGTTTCTTATACCGGCCGTTTCGGTAAGTCTGCATTTATTATGAAAGCGGTCGCTCAGCTGATGCGTGATCTTGGATCTATCCCGGGCCCGATGAATGCATTCCTTCTGAATCTCGGACTGGAGACACTGCATCTTCGTATGCCGCGTCACTGTGAGAATGCTCTTGCAGTTGCCGAGTATCTGCAGAATCATCCGAAGATCGCATGGGTTTCTTATCCTGGTCTTCCGGGCGATAAAGAATATGACAAGGCACAGAAGTATATGCCGAACGGCACCTGCGGTGTTCTTTCCTTCGGTGTAAAGGGCGGAAGAGAGGCCTGCGTGAAGTTCATGGATTCTCTGAAACTTGCTGCGATCTGTACTCATGTTGCTGACTGCAGAACTTGCGTACTCCACCCGGCTTCCCACACGCATCGCCAGATGAATGACGAAGAACTTGCGGCAGCCGGCGTAAGTCCGGATCTGATCCGTTTCTCTGTTGGTATCGAGAATAAAAAAGATATTATCGCAGATATTGAGCAGGCTCTTGCCAACGTCTGATAGATAACTAAGAAAAATCTCGAAATCGATTTCGAAAAAGCATTTCATTTTGCGCTCCTTTTATGTAGAATAAAAGGAGCGTAAATATTTTCCATAGGAGGAATTGTATATGAAGATTTACAGCGTACTGGACAAGGAATTTGCTCCATATGGCAAGGTTTTGACAGGATATGATGTATCCGGACTTATTAAGGCTCTTGATGAGAAGACACCTCTTCCGGATGGCGTGGAATATGTTATGAGCTGCGCAGATCTCGAGTACACGGATGCTTTTGGTGTTCTGCAGAACAATGCATACGGCGGAATGCCGATCCAGCTCGGTTACTGCAACGGCCATAACACAAAGCTCAACTGCCTCGAGTATCACCGTGATAGCGAACTGAACATCGGTTCTACTGATTTTATCCTTCTGCTTGCTAAGGCGGATGACATCGTAGATGGTAAGCTCGATACATCCAAGGTTATGGCTTTTAAGGCGGAAAAAGGACAGGTCGTCGAAGTGTATGAGACATCTCTGCACTATGCTCCTTGCTCTGCCAAGAAGGGAGAAGGCTTCAAGGTGGTTATCGCTCTTCCGAAGGGTACAAACGGCGCAGTTCCGGCTCTTACAGCTTTCAATGAAGAAGACAAGTGGATGACGGCTTGCAACAAGTGGCTCCTGGCTCACGAGGAATCCTCCGAAGCAAAGAGCGGCGCTTATGTTGGTCTGACAGGTGTTAACCCGGATATCGCAGATCTGATCTGATCAGATAGTGTGAAATGAAACAAGAAAAATCTCTCCGACAGTTTCTTTCTGCCGGAGAGATTTATTTTTCGTAAGAAGTGATTTTAAGGATCAGCCGAAGAACTCTTTGTAGAGGGTGCGGACTGCGTAAGAGCAGTATTCTTCACGTACACCGAACATGACGGAGATCTCGGAAGCGCCCTGGTTGATCAGCTCGAGGTTGATACCGGCTTTGGAAAGAGCGGTGGCGGCACGGGCCGTGGTACCAACGGTATTTGCCATAGCTTCACCGACGATCATAACGATCGCGAGGTCACGGTTAACAGAGATATTATCCACATTCAGCTCAAGGCTGATGCGCTGTACGATACGGCGCTCTTTCTCCGGTGTAAAATCAGCTGCTCTTAAGATGATGGAAACGGAATCGATTCCGGAAGGCATATGCTCGATCGAGATTCCTTCGTCTGCGATAATAGAAAGAACCTTTACCAGGAAGCCTACTTCGCGGTTCATCAGGTATTTGCTCATATTAAGGGCGCAGAAACCTTTCTCACCGGCAATACCTGTTACAAGAGAATCATAGTGTGTACGCTTGGCAACGATCATGGTGCCCTTGGCTTCCGGATGATTTGTGTTACGGATGTTAACCGGGATACCACGGACAAACGCAGGGTAGAGAGCTTCTTCATGAAGTACGGAGAAACCGGCATAAGCAAGCTCGCGCATCTCGTCATAAGTGATCTCAGTAACAGCGAACGGGTCTTTTACCAGATTCGGGTTTACTGCATAGACATTATCCACATCTGTCCAGTTCTCATATACGGTGGCATGTACAGCAGCGGCAAGGATCGCTCCTGTAATATCAGATCCGCCACGCGAGAAGGTGATGATCTCTCCATCTTCGGAATAACCGAAGAAACCCGGGAATACGCAGATCTCACGAAGACGGGCAAGATCTGCAAGATTATCATAAGACTGCGGAAGGACCTTAACATGTCCGCCGACTTCTGTCTCGAGAAGAAGACCTGCAACCTTCGGATTGCAGTAGGTTGCCTTATGACCTGTTTTATTGAGGTATGTGGCAACAAGACGCGCACAGCTGTCTTCGCCAAGTGCTTTTGTAGCATCCATATAGCGGCCGGCATCTTTGATTGGCATCTTGATGGATTCAGTGATGCTTTCTTTAATAGAGTCCATGCACTCCGGAATCTCGAGCTCATCGCAGATTGAAGAGAAACGGTCGAGAACCGCCTGAAGCTCTTTGTCCCCGGACTGTCCCGCGATCTTCGCATCCGCTAATGCGATCAAAAGGTCAGTGACCTTGATGTCCGAAGAGAAACGCTTACCCGGAGCGGAAACGACAATTACCTGTCTTTCTTTATCACTTAATAGAATCTCGCATACTTTTTTGATCTGAGCGGCATCCGCCAGAGACGAACCGCCAAATTTAGTAACTTTCATATCTAAATTCAGGAGATATCCTGATCCTCCTATTAATATCTCAAAACATTATATATTTATATATACGGGTTTCGCAAGCAAAAGACGCAAGCTTGCACATTTTGACCATGATTGGTATGCTACATACGTCTAATAGTGAGGTTTTTGCATGAAGAATATATTCCGTCCGGCCATGAGTGCCAAGAAAGTAAGTGATATTGATTTTGATGATCTTTATTCTAAGGGATATTCTTATGCACTTTTAGACTTCGATAATACTCTTGCGCCGGATCATTATACGGAGCCGATCGACTATTCCTATGAGATGGTCGAGAAGATGCAGAAAGCCGGTTTCTCCCTCTGCCTGGTATCGAATGCGAAGTCCGACCGGTCGAAAAAGATTGCTGAAATGCTCAAGATACCGTGTGTGTCATATGCGAATAAGCCCGGAACTTCGGGAGTCTTTAAAGCGATGGATCTGATCGGAGCGAAGAAAGATGCGACGATCATGATCGGAGATCAAGTGTTTACCGATGTTGCCGCTGCGAATAAAGCAGGTATCTATAGTATCTTTGTTGAACGCTACTCGAAGAAAGAAGTATTCTATGTCGTTCTGAAGAGATTTCCGGAGTGGATCTTACGGAAAATCTTCCGGTTTTAAAAAATCCTGTTTTTGAGATAATTTACACTTTGTGATAATTGTGTAAATTTGTCATTGGTGTATCGTTCACTGTGTCGGATTACTGACGTTGCACCTTTCGATTCTTTGTTCCCTTGGCGGCAAGTCTGGCTGCAGTAGCATCTGTAAATGTCGTTAATTTGTCCGATCGATGGATGCATCAAGAAATGCTGTAGTTCTTTATTCAAGTGTTTCAATTATACGGGAAGCACGATCGATATAAGAAAGTGACGAAGGAACAAGGAACAGCGGAAAAGGGCAGTCTCGTTCTGAGCTTTCCAAGACCGGCGATAAAATGAACTGTATTTGTGTAATTTATATAAAATTACAGATTTGCCTTTCTTTTTACTTGCGGATTTGAAGATGTTCATATAAACTGTTATAACGTAATAAAATGGATAACATAAATTTGTGTATATTTCGGAGGAACATTTATGATTAGCGCTGGTGATTTTAGAAACGGTATGTGCTTTGAGATGGACGGTCAGGTTTTCCAGGTTGTGGAATTCCAGCATGTTAAACCTGGTAAGGGTGCCGCCTTTGTACGTACAAAATATAAGAACGTTAAGACCGGTTCTGTTGTAGAGCGCAGCTTCAACCCGAACGAGAAGTTCGAGCAGGCGCAGCTGGAGAGAAACGACATGCAGTACATCTACTCTGATGGCGATCTCTACTACTTCATGGATCAGGAAACATATGAGCAGCGTCCGATCTCTAAGGAGAACATCGGTGAAAACATCCGTTTCCTCAAGGAAGAGATGATCTGTAAGGTTCTTTCCTATAAGGGCGAGATCTTCGGCGTTGAGCTTCCGATCGTTGTAGAGCTTGAGATCACTGAGTGCGAGCCTGGTGTTCGTGGTGATACGACAAACAATGCTACTAAGATCGCAACCCTGGAGACAGGTGCTACCGTTAAGGTTCCGCTCTTTGTAAACCAGAATGAGGTCATCCGTGTTGATACACGTACAGGTGAATATATCGAACGTGCATAATCCCACGTTCTGATTATTTTCGAGAAGGGAACTGCCGAAGATGGGTGAGAATCTCGTATCGGAATCAATTAAAGGCGAACGCTCGATGTCGCAGGGCTTTGTTGCACAGTATGCAGCAGAAGCCGCCCTGCGTGCAGAGGGCGTTGCTCGTCTTACGGCCTCTGTTCCTGTCATCCTTAAGGAATCGCTCGGATTCGTTCATGAGGGAAAAGGCGTCCGCGTCGAGTTTTCCGAGAATGAAGAAGGTTTTGTATCGGTAACGGTCTATCCGATCGTCTATTATGGTATGATTATTCCAGAGGTCGCGTGGTCCATACAGGAGCGCGTTAAGGAAGACGTCGAGAAGTACACCGGCCTTGTCGTGGAGTCTGTAAATGTCCATGTTTGCGGTGTGGTATTAAGGGAGGAAAAGAATTCATGAATCGTCTCGTCCGTTTTGTTCTGATCGTTTATTCGACGATACTGGCGATATTGTCATTGCTGCTTCTTTATGCACTGGCAGATGACGGGATCTTCGCGGATCTCCTTTCTCCGCTGTCCAATATCGTTACTGACCCGTATAAGAAGTATATCTATCTTGCAGTTCTGCTTTTGATCCTGATCTCCTGTATCATTACGGTCACTTATTGTCTTTTGAACGGCAGACTTAGCAAGACACGTATCCGCCAGACAGAGATCGGCTATGTCGAGATCGGTGTCGATGCGATCGAGAGTATTGCTTTGAACTCCGCAAAGAGTGCTCAGGTCGGTATCAAGGCAGCACGTGCTCGTGTGTCTTCTGCCAAGAATAATTCGATCCGTGTGTATCTGTCTGCGGTTCTTTACTCCAACGTTGAAGTTCCTTCCACCATGGGTAAAGTGCAGGAGCGTATCAAGAAAGATATCGAGCGTTATACCGGTATCACCGTTGAGAGCGTATCCGTAAAGGTCAGCCGCGTAGAGCCTGTCGTTGCGAAGGTGGAACGTTAATTCATGAGAGCCCTGTTCGTCAAATTCTTTAATATGCTGAAAGACAAGAATTCCGGCAAGATCGGCGCCGGTATCGCGTTTTTCTTCGCCCTGTTTTTGGTGATCTTCGGCTTTTTAAAGACATTGTTTATTATCATTCTTACCGTGATCGGCTATGTGGTAGGCGCATTGCTTTTCTCGGATAAGGATAAAGTGAAGGACTGGATGGATAAGATCCTTCCGCCCGGGAGGTTTAGATGAGTAGAAGAGAAGCACGTGAAGCGGCTTTCGCATTTTTATATCAGTTGAATTTCAGATCAGAGCCTGTTTCTGAGCAAAAAGCACTGTATCTCGAGGTGCATCCTCTTGATGAGGAGGATCTGCCGTACTTTAACGAGATCACGGATGGTGTTTACGAAAAGAAGGACGAGCTCGACGCAGAATATGCGAAGTACCTGAAAGACTGGAAGCAGAGCCGCCTTCCGAAGGTGGATGTCATGCTTCTTCGTATCGCGGTATATGAGATGCTGCATGTTTCCGATATTCCGGTCTCAGTTTCTATTAATGAAGCGGTCGTTCTTGCCAAGAAATACAGTTCGGAAGAATCCAAGAGCTATATCAACGCTGTTTTGGGCAAGGTCGGAAGCACCCTGGAAAAATAATGGAACAGACTGCTATTTCCGTTTCGGAACTAAATGCATATGTGAGCACACTGTTAAGTTCTGACAGTGTGCTTTGTCAGTTATGTGTCAAAGGTGAGATCTCCGGATATAAGCGATATCCGTCCGGACATGCGTATTTCCAGCTGAAGGATGAGAGCAGCTCCGTGTCCTGCGTCATGTTCAAAGGAAACTTCTCCCATATCGATTTCGTTCCGGAAAACGGTATGAAAGTGCGTATTTACGGGCGTGCGGGTATCTATGCCGTCGATGGCAAGTTTCAGGTATATGTTTCCTTCATGCAGGAGGATGGTCTTGGTGAACTCTTCAAGGAGTTTGAGCTTCGTAAGGAAAGAATGGCGAAGGAGGGACTCTTTGATGAGTCCCACAAAAAGCCGATCCCGTATCTTCCTAAGAGGATCGGAGTGGTGACATCGCCGAAAGGTGCTGTTATTCAGGATATCATCAATGTGCTGAACAGACGTTTCCCGAACTACGATCTTCTGATCGCGCCATCTGCCGTACAGGGAAAAGAAGCGTCCGCTGAGCTGATCAAAGGACTGAAAATGCTGGATTCCCGTGATGATATCGATGTTATTATCATCGCGCGTGGCGGCGGTTCGATGGAAGATCTCTGGTGCTTCAATGACGAAGCACTCGGACGCGCTATCTATGAAGCGGAAACGCCCGTGATCTCTGCCGTCGGCCACGAGACAGACTATACGATATGTGACTTTTTCTCGGATCTTCGTGCTCCGACACCTTCCGCAGCGGCGGAACTTGTCATGCCGAATAAAGAAGAGATCATTTCCAGACTCGATGTTTCCGGCGGGAAACTGGCTCTTGCGATGAGAAACTTTATGAAGAACAAGTCGCATCAGTGGGAAAGCCTTACGAAGCACCGTGCACTTTTGGCTCCCAGATTCCGTATCGAGAAAGAGATGCAGAGGTGTGATGTTCTTTCTTCGAAACTTTCTGAGAAGATGACATCTTCTTTCGAGAAGAAAAAAGGCATTTTTACTACGGATCTGGCGAAGTTAGGCGCACTCGACCCGATGAAAGTGCTGCTTCGCGGGTATTCACGGGTGACAGATACATCAGGAAAAACGGTGGACTCTGTAAAATGTGTTAATATAAAGGACGAGGTCGTGATCTCGGTTTCTGATGGAACGATTCGTTCCACTGTTTCCAAGGTCGAGCCGAAAGAGGGAGAATAAAGATGAGTGATAAGATTGAAATGACCTATGAGCAGGCGGTCTCCGAATTGGAGGAGATCATTTCGAAACTGGAGTCCGGAGAGGCTTCTCTGGATGATTCTATTGCTTTATACTCACGTGGAATGGAACTTTCGAAATTCTGCAAGGAGAAACTGGATGCGATCGAGAAGAAGATCAGTATCCTCTCGCAGGATGGAGCAAATGAAAGTGCTTTTGGAGAATCAGTATGAGTGAGAAGATCTCGTTTTTTATGAAAAAGTATCAGGATCGTATCGAAGACCTGCTCCTTCGTGTTTTCCCGAGTGAACTCGAGAATGATCCGACGGTAAAAGCGTCGATGTATAGTCTTCTTGCCGGCGGAAAAAGGATCCGCCCGGTACTCATGTATATGGTTTCCGATATGTTGCATCTGGATCTTGCGGTCGTGGATGATTTTGCCGCCGCGATGGAGATGGTCCACACATATTCTCTGATCCATGATGATCTTCCGTGCATGGATGATGACTGCCTGAGAAGAGGAAAACCTACATGTCATATCGCCCACGGAGAGGCATTTGCACTTCTTGCCGGCGATGCGCTTTTAAATCGCGCCTTTGAACGGGTCCTTCAGGCGGTCGCCGCAGATCCGAAAACAGCAAAAGCAGCTGCTTACTTTGCGGAGAATACCGGTATTCTCGGTATGATCGGCGGTCAGAGTATCGATCTTGCTTCTGAAGGAAAGAAAATCGACACCGGCCGTCTTTGCGAACTTCACGAGAAAAAAACAGGCGCACTGATCAATGCGTCCTGCCTGATTCCTTATTATATCTATGCTGCTGATAATGGTGAGAATAAGGAGCTCTACGAGCTTATCCACCGTTTTTCCGCAGGGACCGGTCTGGGTTTTCAGATCAAGGATGATCTTCTTGATGTGCAGGCGGATGCTTCTGTCCTTGGCAAAAGCACCGGTAAAGATCAGCGGGATAACAAATCGACATTTGTTACTGTCTTTGGAGAGAAGAGTGCGCAGAAAATGCTCGATGATACATATGCGGATGTGTATAACGCGCTTGATGATCTTGCCAAACTCGGCTTTGATGTTACCGCGCTCCGTCAATTCAGTGATATTCTTCAGAATCGGGTACAGTGAGATATGATACCGACACCGATACTGGATACAATTAAACGCCCCGAAGATGTGGCAAAACTTGATGCTGAGCAGAAAAAGCAGCTCGCTGTCGAACTTCGCGAGTTCATCGTGGACCGTGTAAGTAAAAATGGCGGTCATCTGGCATCCAACCTCGGTATGGTCGATCTGACGATCGCTCTTCTTTCTGAATTTGAGCCGCCGCATGATCAGATCGTCTGGGATGTCGGACATCAGGCATACGCATATAAACTCCTGACAGGACGTAAAGATAAGTTTGATACACTCCGTCAATATGGCGGCATCGCAGGCTTCCCGAAGATTAGTGAGAGTGAATACGATGCATTTGGCGTGGGACACAGCAGTACCTCGGTATCTGCAGCACTCGGTCTTCTGCGTGCCAAGAAGCTGAAGGGGGATGACGGACACGTGATCGCCGTGATCGGTGATGGCGCGATGACCGGCGGTATGGCCTTTGAAGGATTGAATGATACCGGCCACTTTAGTGAGAATCTGACGGTTATCCTTAATGATAATCAGATGTCGATTGATAAGAACGTAGGCGGACTCTCAAGAGCGCTTGCCAATCTCCGTTCTTCTACGAAATATATTAAAGCGAAAACCCGCGTGGAGCGTGTCCTTCTTCATATTCCGCTGATCGGAAAGCCGATCGCACGCCTGCTGCGTATGATCAAGACATGGTTCCGTCTTCTGATAAGAAGAAATACTCCGGTCATTTTTGAAGATCTCGGATTTAGGTATTTCGGACCTTTTGACGGTCATAATATCCCGCTTCTTCAGAAGAAACTTCGCATTGCAAAGGCGATCGATGGTCCGGTGCTGATCCATATCATTACGAAGAAGGGAAAGGGCTATAAGCTGGCAGAGGAGAACCCGTCGGCATATCATGGCGTTTCTCCCTTTGATAAGGAGAAGGGCGTTCAATCTTCCAATACCAGAACGTTCACGAACTGTTTCTCTGACTCTGTTGTCCGGATCGGCCGGAAATATGAGAATGTCGTTGCCATCTGTGCAGCCATGATGACCAGTACAGGTCTTGCGAACTTCAGAAAGCACATGAAACTCCGTTTCTTCGATGTCGGTATCGCCGAGGAACACGCGGTGACGATGGCGGCCGGTATGGCTGTCAACGGTTTTATCCCTGTCGTTGCACTGTATTCGACATTTGCCCAGCGTGCATACGATCAGCTTCTGCATGATGTGTGCCTGCAGAACCTTCATGTGGTCCTGGCTCTTGACCGTGCCGGTATTGTCGGTGCGGACGGCATGACACATCAGGGTATCTATGATATTTCCATGATGCTCTCGATGCCGAATGTTACTCTGCTTTCCCCATGTAATTTTGCTGAACTTGACCGTATGCTGGAGTATGCTGTATCAGAAGCGCAGGGACTTGTCGCCGTTCGTTATCCGCGTGGCGGTCAGAGTGAGATCCTTTCCGGCATCCCTGCTTCCGAAGGAATCGGTCCCCGCATTATCCGGGAAGGTTCTGATGTCGCGATCCTTTCTCTCGGTGTTATGTGTGAGCAGGCGCTTCTTGCAGCTGAGGAGCTTGAGAAAAAAGGGATCCATGCCCGTGTCATCGATGTCCGCTGTGTAAAGCCATGTGATATTTCCGCCTGGGAAGAACTCCTTTCCGGTATTACAAAAGTCGTGACAATAGAAGACGGTCTTGCCCAGTCGGGATTTGGATCTTATCTTCTTTCTCTTCTGGAAGAAGAAAACAGGATGTCTTCGATCTCTCATTACCGGAGCCTCGGTGTTTCGGATCATCCTCTTACTGCCGGTAACCGTACTCTTCTTATGGAAAAAGAGCAGATGGATGACAAATCAATTGTTGAAACTATACTTTCCTGGTACTGATGCGCCGATTATTATTTCACCTTATAAAAATATGCATATATAATAATGCATAAATGTTCAGAATTCTGTATAATTAAAGAATCCTTGAAGGACACAGCTGATCTTCTGTGTCCCGGTGAAGCGGGAAGGAGCATCTTACCATGAGATTTGGTTTTGTCATAAATGAGGAGAAAGATCCTGGATATGTATTTTCGAAGCGGGCTGCTGAAGTGGTCTGCTCCAAGGGTGGCAGCGTGGTCTTTGATACAGCCTGCCGCGGCTCGGTTCTCGAAGGAATCTCCGGTGTCTCCTTCGGTTCATATTCTGATTGCGATATTCTTTTTTCTCTCGGCGGAGATGGTACATTTCTTCGTACAGCTCATATACATCATGACGGCAAGATCCCGCTGATCGGTGTCAATCTCGGAACCATCGGATTCCTCACTGAGATCCATAAAGATAATTTTGAGGATGCCGTGGATAGGCTTCTCGCCGGTAAATATACCCTTGAAAAGAGAACGCAGCTCGATGTTACTCTTCTTTCGGAAGATGGCCGGATCAAGGAACACGGTGTCTGCTTAAATGATGCCGTAATCGCACGAGGTGCGAACCTTCATGTGGTTTCTCTCGATCTCCTGATCGATCATGATCACGTGGAAAGGCTCTCCGGCGATGGTGTTATCCTTTCGACGGCGACAGGATGTACGGCATACTGTCTGGCGGCAGGCGGTCCGATCGTAAAGCCTGACCTCGATATTTTCATGGTGACCCCGATCTGCCCGCACACACTTCATAAACGTACATATATCGTATCGGGGGACAGCACCGTGGAAATCATCATCGAGCGTTTCTCCGAGCCGCCGATCATTTCACTGGACGGGCGTCCGAATATTGAACTTGCTTATCATGACCGTATCCTTCTTAAGAAGTCTGAGCAGGATGTGATCGTTGCGAAACTTGGATATGAGAATTTCTATCAGACCGTAAGGCAGAAGATCCGTGCAAGAGGTAGTTTCTATGAAGATGGCGAAAAATGAACGACAGGAAGCGATGCTCCGTCTGGTGCGTGCCAAAGAGATCAGCACGCAGGAAGAACTGGCAAAAGAACTGGAAGCGGCCGGCTGGCAGGTGACTCAGGCTACGGTTTCCCGCGATATCAAGGACCTCGGGATCATCAAGGTGACACTCCCGTCGGGAGGGACGAAGTACAGTGTCCTCGACAGAACCGGTGATGTGGCGCCGGGAAGACTTCTGTCGGTATTTGCCCACTCTGTATTATCAACAGACGTAGCGATGAACCTTGTCGTGATCCGTACCCTTCCGGGAATGGCGAATGCTGCGGCATCCGCGCTTGATTCGATCCATCTTTCCGGTGTGGTTGGATCTATTGCCGGCGACGATACTGTGTTTGTAGCAACTCCGAGTCCGGAAGACGCTTTGGCGATCCAGGCTACGATCAGGGATATGAACAGCCGTATCAATACCGATTCTTAAGAGGTTTTTTGTGTTACTTAGTCTTACGATACAAGATTTTGCCATAGTTGAGTATGCTTCGTTTACTCCCGGAAAAGGACTTAACATCCTGACCGGTGAGACCGGCGCGGGAAAATCACTCATTATCGACGCGATCAGTGCGCTTCTCGGCCACCGGATCGGCCGCGACTATGTTCGGAAAGACGCGGATAAGGCCGTGATCGAAGCTGTTTTTGACGGGATATCTGAAGTTGTCCCCGAAGATGTGCTTACAGAATATGGTATCGAAGCAGAAGAGGATACATTGATCCTTCTTCGTGAGATCAGTAAAGACGGTAGAAGTCTGGTACGTGTCAATGGACGGACGATGCCGGTATCTGTTCTCAAGACGATCGGGTCTTATCTGATCGATATCCATGGCCAGCATGACCAGCAGACGATTTTTGACAGCTCGAAGCATCTTTCGATCCTCGATGATTATCTGGGAGATTCGATCACTCCGCATCTTCGCGCATTTTCTGAAAAACTCGATGAGTACAGAGATATCCTTCAGAAGAGAAAACAATATGAGACGGATCCCGAAAAGAGCCGCCAGATGCAGGATCTTCTTGCATATCAGATCCACGAGATCGAGCAGGGTGCTTTTACCGAAGGGGAAGAAGAGGAACTTGTCGAGAAACTGAAGATCTTAAAGCAGGAAGAAAAGAAGAATTTCCACCTTTCTTTTGTTCAGGGAGCGCTCTCGACCGAAGACTCCGGGTCTCCGCT
>OCTX014546737.1_pt1 | contig 36885 bp, 31 predicted proteins | sample 1539691 | NCBI WGS metagenome assembly OCTX01 (sample SAMN02144231, study PRJEB22623) | gut metagenome | biome: sheep rumen | host: Ovis aries | place: New Zealand
AACACGGCACGAAGCTATTGTCTTGCAACTCCTTGAACTCCATGAACTCCTTGAACTCCAAAAAGTTGAGCGATAGCGAAACTTGAATAACGATTTTCTCGAATTGCAACATGGCGGCTCAAGGCGAATGGCCGCAAGGCGGCCAACGAATCTTTCGAATCGCTGCATTCGGCAGCATTCGTCGCATCTTCGATGCATTGATATGATTCGATACATTGGCTAAATTCGTTGTCGGAGAATACAACTCAAACTTCTGTACATTATTTGATTGGAATCAGAAACTCCAATGCAATATAAAAAAACGATGAAAGCCTTCCGCACGGGAAGGCTTTCATCGTTTTCGTTTTTAAAAGTTGCATTTCCTAAGCCTCCCCCCAGGGGGAGGTTGGAGGGGGCCATTTCCTTTGGGGGATGTTGGAGGGGGCCGGGGGAGCTCTTAATATTCTCCCAGTCCGTGGGCCAGTGTGGCGAAGCCCGTGGGGTAGAAGTAGTCGTAGCGTCCGTTGCCGTCTTGGTCGAGCATCCAGATTTTGAACTCCTGCTTAGAGCTTTTCTGCGACGACTTGATCCACAGCTGGATGCAGTTCTTGTCGGCGGTGTAGCTGTATTTGTTCAGTTCCATGCGCATGGTGACGGGCTTCGTTGGCGTGTAGCCGTTGGCCTGTGTGGCTCCGTCGAAATAGGAACGCACGGCCTGCATGTACTTCTCGTTGTACTGGCCCAGTTGGCTCCACTCTGAAGCATAGAAGTCGGCAGCTCCCACGCTGATGTCCTTGTATTTTTTGCCGATGTAGTTGATCATGCGTTTGCACTCGTCTTTGTTGGTGAAGTGCTGGCTGACGGCAGCGGCCATCAGGGCAGGTGCCAAGTAGGGTGTGTCGTGCAGGTCTTCCATGCCGTTGGGCAGTTGCAGCTGTTTCAGCTCCTCCACCGTGGTGGGCAGGTCGGAGAGCGTCACGGTAACGGTTCCCACGGCGGCATTGTCGTATTGGTAGTAGTCGAATTCTCCGTCGCCCACCATGACGGTGGTTTTCGTCAGGCCGCTGTCGTCGATGGTCACTGCTATTTGCCGCGCATCGGCTGCGAAGTGGCCGCCTTCGCGCTCGTTGGCGTTGCCCGTCAGTGCATCGCTGATGCCCACAACTTCGGCTGTATTGCCGTTTTTCTTCACTCCGTCCATGCACGAACCCAGCAGTGCCACGGTGGTCAATGCCAGGGCTGCTGCAATCATGTGTTTGCTGAAATTCTTCATATTCTCCATTGTTTTGTGGTTATTGTTGGCTTGAATTGTTTCAAAAATACTCATTTCCAGCTAAATTCCCCATCGTTGCGAGTCTCATTTTCCGTTGTTGGCTGACATAGTTGCTGGTACAGTTGCATGAACTTGTTGGCAGCGTCGTTGCCGTCGAAGCGGCGGATGTAGTCGCGGCTGAGGTCAATACGCTGCTGGCGCCCTTCTGCCCCGCGGAGCATCTGCGAAAGGGCGTGGGCGAGCGCCATTGGGTCGTCGGGCGAAACGTAGAGGCTGTGAGGGCCTCCGGCCTCCTCCAGACACGAGCCGGTGCATGCCACGACAGGCAACCCTTGGCGGATGGCCTCGATGATGGGGATGCCGAAGCCTTCGTAGCGCGATGGATAGACAAAGGCATCGGCCTGGGCGTAGAGTGCAGGTAGGTGCTGGTCGGGGACACCGTGGAGCAGATGCAGTCGGGGCGTGAGCTGGTTGGCCTCGGCATATTTCACCATTCGGGCGGTGTAGGGCGTGGTGCGCCCCACGCAGACCAAGTGGACATCGGGAGGCAGCAGCGGCAGTGCTTTGACGGCTAGCAGCATGTTCTTGCGCTCTTCGAGTGTGCCCACGCTGAGGACGTAACGGTGAGGCAGTCGATAGTGGTTGCTCAGCTGTGCGCACTGGGCTGCTGAGGGTTGTCCGCCAAAGCGGGTGGCACAGCTCTGGTAAATGACCTCGACGCGATTGGGGTCAATGTGGCCCAATTCCACAATGTCGCGCTTGGTACACTCCGAGATGGCCACGATGCGGTCGGCCTCGCGCAGCGTTTGGCGGAATTTCCAGGCGTAGATGCGGGTGTCGAGCCAGTGGTAGTATTCGGGATGGCGCAGGAAGATGAGGTCGTGGATGGTGACCACGCTCTTCACCCCACTGCTGCTGATGCCCACGGGCAGCTCGCCCGACAGGCCGTGGAACACCTGCACACCGTCGCGCTGCAAATCGGTCACAATGCCGTGCGAACGCCAGAGGGCCTTGCCCCAGGTGGCGCTGCGCGGATAGACAAACGAAAGGTTGGGCCGGGCGATGACCTGACTGCGAAGGTCGTCGCGCCCCACGCTGGGGGCATAGAGCCGCCACTGCACGGGAGCGACGAGGGTGGCCAAGTCGTTGACAAGTGTGCGGCCATAGCTGCCCAGACCAGTGGCATTGCTGACAATGCGCTTGGCATCGAAGCCGACGGTGAGTGTTTGTTTCATTTGCGCTTGAAGTGTTTGAATACAAACCGTACCAGTATGAAATTGGTGGGCACGGCAATGGCGAGCACGGCAATGGGTGCCAGTTCGCGGCTGAGCCCTATCCATAGGAAGAAGTTGAACAGCACCATGTGCAGCAGATAGTTGAACAGATGGGCTGCTCCGAATCCCACGCCATTGCGGGCTGAGGCTTTTTCATGGAAGGTGAAGTGGGCAGAGAGGTAATAGTTGACCAGGAAACTGAGCACATAGCCAATGGTATAGGCCACATTGACATTGATCCAATGCTGTAGCACCCAATAGATGGAATAGTGGATGGCTGCGGCCGTGGTGCCCACGATTCCGAAGCGAATCATCTCGCCAAAGGTTTGTTTGTTTATCATTTTTTTTACTGCACTCCTGCTTCTCTTTTTGTTTCTTCATATGTTCTCGTCATCATCTCGTAGCAGAGTTTCAGCCAGATGAGGGTCACGGGCAATGCCTTCAGCGCGTAGGGCTGCACCCATTCTTTGCGCAGGTAGGCGGGAAAGAGGTCGCTGGGCGAAAGGCTGGAGAGCACGAAGGCCAGTACCAGCAGGGCCACGTCCCAGCCCGTGCGTTTCCACGGGGCGGCGGTGAACCAAACGACAATGCCCACGAAAGGAATGATGTAGCCGCTCGACTCGCTGCCCGTGCTGAACAGCACCACGAACATGAGCACCGAGGCCAAGAGCGTCTGGCGGAATGGCTTGTGCTTATATTGCGAAAAGCGCAGATAGGGCAGCGCAAAGAGCAACAGTCCTGGCACGATGAGCCACAGGTCGCTGAACCACTGGCCTGAGATGCGATGGACCATGCCCAGGAGCGAAATGTTCTGGGCGATGGACTCGGTGTTTTCGCCGTTCTTGTCCAGCAGGCAGGTGTACCATTCGTGATACTGTCCCAAGATATAGTCGGGACCATGGAACACCATGGGCGCCACGAACATGACCATCGCCCAGAACAGCAGCGAGCCAATGAAGCGGCCATTGTGCTTGGAGAAGAAGAAGAAGGCCAGCCCCACAATGCCGTAGAGTTTGACAAACGTGCCCAGCATGATGAAGAACGCGGCCCAAAAGTCCTTCTCTTTCTCTATGCAGCAGAAGGTGAGCACAATGATGGCGGCAATGGCGATGTTGAACTGCTGCATGTAGAGGGCCGTGAGCAGTTCGTGGGCACAGAACCAGAGGATGAAAATTTGCTGATGGCGGGTGAACTGACTCCGGGTGACGGCCACATAGAGAAACATGGCCAGCGCCACCAGCCACAGCAGCAGTCCCACAAACAGAGGGCTGACAGCAAAGGGGGCTATGACCAGCGAGAAGAAAGGGCCATAGTGGTTGCAGTCGAAATATTCGTCGGGATATTGCGCGAAGAGCGAAGTGCCGTCCAGAGCATGCCAGAACACCCCCCTGAAGATGAGGAAGTTGTTGCAGCTGTGCAATTTCATAACTGCCGCTATGACAGGCAGCAACAGCCACAGAGCCAGCAACGTGCGCTTGTCGCTGAAAAAAGGTTTGGATAAAACCTGCTTAAATTGTGCTATGACAGATTTGAACATGGCAAAAGAATGTTTGGAATGTCGGACAAAGGTAACACATTTTTTTGGGAAAACGGGGAAGAAAACAAAATAATAAACATCACATTTGGATTGTTCGGCCTTTTTTCCTATTTTTGCAGGGCTGAACCTCCAAAAGCATGAACAAAGAGAATAAAATATCGGTAGTCATCAACACCTACAATGCCGAGCAACATCTGGACAGGGTGCTGCAGGCGGTGAGCAGTTTCGACGAAGTGCTGGTTTGCGACATGGAGAGCACCGACAGCACTCTAGACATTGCCTGGCGCCACGGGTGCCGCATAGTGACCTTCGAGCGCAGAAACTACAACATTGTTGAGCCTGCGCGCGAATACGCCATCCACGAAGCCAGCTGCGAGTGGGTGCTGGTGGTGGATGCCGACGAGATTGTCACTCCCGAGCTGCACGACTATCTTTACCAGCGCATCCGCCAGGCCGACTGCCCCGACGGACTCTACATCCCGCGCAAGAACTATTTCATGGGCCGGTTCATGCGCTGCCACTATCCTGACCACATTCTGCGTTTCTTCCGCCGCGAGGCCACCCACTGGCCGCCCGTGATCCACTGTTCGCCCGAAGTGGCGGGCAGGGTGGAGAAGATTCCCGCCAGCCAGAAGCAGTTGGCTTTTGAGCACTTGGCCAACGACTCTGTGGCCAACATCGTCAGCAAGACCAACCAATACACCTACAACGAGCTCTCTCGCAAGCAGCACAAGCACTATGGTGCCTTCGCTTTCGTTTGGCGTCCCTTCTTCCGTTTTTTCAAGACCTACATCCTCAAAGGAGCCATTCTCGACGGCACTCCCGGATTCATCAAGGCGACGCTCGAAGGCTACTACCAGTTCATCTTCCTTGCCAAAAAGTATGAGCAGAAGGCCTGCAATGACGGGCAGGAGGACAAAAACACCCGTCAGCTCGACAATTCCAAACAAATCAAGGAGGCCAGCTTGGCCGGATGAAAAAAAAGTGCTATCTTTGCCCACGTGAACATTCTTTATTACATCATATTCGCCCTTGCCTACCTGATTTCGCTCTTGCCCTTCAGGGTGCTCTATGCGCTGTCCGACTTTTTCTACCTGATAGTGTATAGGCTGGTTGGCTACAGGCGCAGGCTGGTGGCCAAAAACTTGCGCGATTCGTTTCCCGAAAAGTCACAAGACGAGCTCAACGACATTGAGCGCAAGTTTTATCATTGGTTCTGCGACTATGCGGTTGAGAGCATCAAGCTCATCAGCATCAGTCCCGAAAGCCTAATGCGCCACCTGGTGTTCACCAACACCGACGCCATTCATCGGCTGTTTGCCGAGAACCGCTCGGTGGCGTTGTATGTGGGCCACTACTGCAACTGGGAGTGGATTACTTCGCTGCCACTGTGGTTTCCCAGCAACGAGAGATGCTATGGACAAATCTATCATCCGCTGGAAAACAAAACCTTCGACCGGCTGTTCCTCTATCTGCGGCAGCGCATGGGGTCAGGCTGCATTCCCATGGCCGAAACCATGAGGCGTATCTGGGAGTACAAAAGCCAGGGAAAGCTCATGATGATTGGCTATATTTGCGACCAGGTGCCTTTCTGGAACAACATCCACCACTGGTGCCAGTTTCTCAACCACGACACGCCCGTGCTCACCGGCACTGAGAGAATCGTCCGCAAGTACAACCACGTGCCCGTCTATATTGACATGAAGCGAATCCGTAGAGGCTACTATGAGGCGGACATGAGAATCATGACGCTGGAGCCAAAGAAATTGAAAGAGTTCGAAGTCACCGACATCTATTTCCGCCTGTTGGAGCAGAGCATTCGCCAAGCACCGCAATACTGGCTGTGGACCCACAACCGATGGAAGCGCACACGTGAGGAATACAACCTGCGGTACGACGAAGCGACCGGACGCCTGGACATCGTAAGCAGTGTGGAGGAACTTCGGAAAAGAAAAGCCCAACCTTCGCACAACATCTAACACCCACTACTCATGATTTACGTACGCGACAAGGGACGCATGTGCAACAACATCCTGCAGTATGGGCACCTTTACGCCTGGGGCAGGGAACATGGCAGAAAGACCATGTCCATGCGCTTTGCCTACAAATATCAGTACTTCCGCATCTGCGACACGCCCCACCATCACTTCGCCACCTATTTGTTTGCCAAGTATGCGGCCAAGCTGGGGCTGATGCCTGTGGTGCAGTTCAACGACATCAACGAGGACACCACGCCGCAAGAACAAGTGATGCTCACCCGTCGCCACGTATTGGCTGAAGGATGGTGCGTCCACTGGTTCGACCTTTTTCTGAAGTACAAACAAGAGATAATCCGTCTGTTTGAATTCAAAGACGAAGTGAAGCAAACAGTCGATGCCTTGCTGGCCCAGCAGCCCGAGAGCGACATACTGCTGGGAGTACACATCCGTCGTGGCGACTACCGCACTTGGCAAGGTGGGCGCTACTTTTATTCCGACGAGCAGTATCTCGCGTACATCCGTCAGTTTCTGGCCATGCATAGCGGCAAGCGCGTCAGTGTGTATGTTTGTGGAAACGACCCCGAACTGGACACCGAGAAACTGCGTTTGGCTCTTACCGCTCCTGCAGACAACGGGCCCTGCGCCTGCGAGGTGGTCTTTCCGCAGGGCAATCCCGGCGAAGACTTGTGTCTGCTTTCACGTTGCGACTACTTGATGGGAGCCCCGAGCACCTTCACATTGGTGGCTTCGATGTATCGCAACACACCTCTCTGCTGGATCATGGATGCCAACAAGCCGCTCAGTTCCGACTCGTTCGATTATTTCGACTATTTGTTCCGCCACATCATCTGATTGCGGGGGCACAACAAGCCTAAAAAGTTTTTTTTCTTCGGTTTCCAAGCGAAAACACTGACGACAACCGCAACAGGCGCACGTAGAGGTCAACATTTTTCATGAGCATCCGCAACCGAATGTAGTTCTTTCGGCTCAGTTCGCTGCTGCCGACGGGCATGAAACGTCGCAGCTCGTCTCTCGCCTCCTCTATCATCTGCCGTTGTTCGGGGCCATAGTTGTCCATGCGCGCCAAGTCCTTGGTGTATTTGATGCAACTGGCCAGATAGAGGCTGCGGTTTTTGGCTTCCCAGCCCGGAAAGAGCCGCCGCCGCTCAATGTACTGATAGCGCTCCTTGGCAGCCAAGAAGAAGTCGCGGCTGGCTTTTCGGCCACTGGCATGGAGCAGGCTGTTGTCCAGCTGCCGATAGTGGTAGAACGTTTGCGGCATGAGCACCACGCGCTGGGCATGAGCCACCCACTTGAACAGGGTGGCGTGGTCCTCATAGACTTTCAGGTTGAAAACGGGCTCGCAGACCATTTCCCTTTTGAACAGAAAAGTCCACATGTAGCTGCCTATCTTGCCCTCGAGCAGCATTTGGGACGCCTCGCTCGCCTGGAGCACTGTGGGCTGCTGGCAACACGCCACTTGCTTGCTGTGGTGGGCGTATTCGGCCACGTAGCCGCACACCGCCACCTGGGCATCGTTCTGCCGGGCAGCCGCCAACATGGAGTCCAGCATGGCAGGTTCCATCCAGTCATCGCAATCGGCGAAACAAATCCATGAGCCACGAGCCTGTGCGATGCCGTGATTGCGTGCCGCGGCCGCACCGCTGTTGGGCTGGTGGAAACTGTGGATGCGTGTGTCGGCGGCATAGCTGTCGCAGAGTTCGCGGGAGCCGTCGGTGCTGCCGTCGTCGATGAGCAGCAGCTCCCAGTCTGGGCATTGCTGGGCGCGAATGGACGCTATGCACTGTTCAAGATACTTTCGCCCGTTATATACGGGCACCACAATACTGACGAGAGGTTGTTCTGCCATGTTCTTACAAGGTTGGATAAGCGTACTCTTTGATGGTTTGAGGCACAAAAATAAGCAAATCCTGTTGATTCACCAAAAGCAGGGATGGATTTTTTTCAACTCAAAAAAAAAAAGCGGGGATGCCTCACTCGGCACCCCCTTGCGATGAATTTGATTTTCAGGTATGGCAAACTCATCATTTTTTTGTCAAACAAGTTCTATTTGTTTTTAATCTTAATATATCCCTTCTCAATTGCTTTGTAGATTAAATTAGCAACATTACGGGCTCCTAGTTTGTAGAAGAGGCTTTTTCTGTGAGCCTCAACAGTGTTTTCCGAGATGAACAGCTTCTCTGCTATCTCCTTCGAGGTGTATCCTTCGGCCATGGCTTCAAGGATGTCAATCTCTCTTTCGGATGGTTGGTCCTTGGGCGAGATTGCTGGGTCGGGGGATAATCGTGTATTCTCCATAAAAATGCCAGACAGTTGTTGTTATCGGTTGTTCTCAGCAGCGCAAAGGTAGCAAAAAAACAAGAATAAATGTCAAGCGAAAAAATAAAAAAGCACTTAAAAAGAAGGAAATCACGGAATACCGTGGTGTTTTTTTTCGGGTATGGTTATTTTTAGGCTCAGGCGTGTTGCAAAAAGGTTCTGAAGGCCGTTGTTAAGCCTATGAGAGCCGTTACGGGATTCCGTTTGCGAGGCTTTTTTCTATGCGCGATATTTTGTTCAGACGGTCGAAGGAGTAGGTTTTGCTGTGGCGGTCAACGAATCGAAACAACGCTAGCGAGCGGTGCATGAGCTCGTCGCGTGAAGGGCCTGTATGCCAGTCTGCATCGACATAGTAAAGTTCGGCCAGCATTTCCATTCGGTGCAAGCGTTGCTCGGGTGGAAATATTTCGAAGGAATTCATCACTTGGTCCATCGAGGCGGTGTGATAGAATTCAGAGGAGCCAACGTATTGGTCGTAGAGTTGTTGTAACTTTTCTATTTTTATTTCCACACTCTTCTTGTTTTGGAGCAGCAGCTCCAAAGCCTCGAAGAACTCGCGCAGCAGGCGCAGTATGTAGTCTTGTTCGATCATCTTTCCCTGTTTTTTCGTTATTCCATTGACCTTTGCCCGTTGAGTGTGCAGAAGAGAGTCCTGTGTTCATGGTTCAATGTTCTTCGCCACCACACAAATGGTTTTCAGTGCAAAATAGTCGAACGACATGTACATCAGTCCTCCGTAGGGATTGTTGGTCCCCCAGGAGTTTTTGCAAACGAAGTATTTCTGTCCCTTGGCGTCATGCGCAATGCCAATGATGGACATGCAGTGGTCGTCGGTGGTCTGAAACCGTTCGAACATGCGCTGGCGCAGTTTCTGAACACTGGCGGCAGATGCTGGAGCCCCTTCGATTTCGGCCACCCCGCGAATGAAGCTGAAGCCAGGTTCGCTGATGTCGCCCTCCCAGCAGACGGCATGGCCATTGTGCAGAGCATCGACCACCCGTTGCTGGAGTGAATCGATGGGGACGTTCGTGAACAGGTCTTTGTCGCGGTTGTCGGGCACTTCCAGTTCGAAACGCTCACCGAAGGGATGGTGGGTGAAACTGGTCAAGGCTTCGTATTCGTCCTTGCGGCAAACACTATGGGCAAACTCCTGGGTGGTGTATTCGGCACCAAACATAAACTGGAAGCGGGGCACAGGCCGGATGGTCTCGTCAAGCAGCCCATCCACCCGCTGACGGCATTCCTCAAGTCCATCCTGTCGCGCCCGCGCCGCATCGACCGTCTTGGTGAGTTTGCGCAGCAGCACATTGTAGTTGGTCTCGTCGGTAGAGTGGTAGGTGTCGTAGGTCAAAATGCCATAACGCTGCAAACGGCTGAGCAGCATGGGGGCCATGCCGCGCAGCGAGGGACGTGCGGCCGAGCCTTTCATGTAGTAGTCGTCGGCCAGCTCGCTCAGTGTATGGCGTGTAATGAAGTCGGGCGAGAGATTCACCGAGTCGCCCATCATGAGGTGTACGCTCTCGATGGTGGCTAGCATGGCATAGACCCAGCACAGCGTACTGGATCCTTGGTTCTTCACGGGCGTAATCTTGAGCATCACCTCGTGGGTGAAAGGTCTTTTCTGAATATCCGTTGCGGCTCTGTCGCGCCCGCATGCTGCAATAAGCAAAGCCAAGATGGCCATGCCGAAAAAGCTTTTCTTCATCTCGCTGGCAAAATTACTGATTTAAATGAAGAATGAAGCATGAAGAATGAAAAAAATTTTTGTTCTCATGCTTCATTCTTCATTTTATTAGGTACCTTTGCAGCATGAATGAAGAGAATCTGAATAATCTGAGCGAAAAAGATTTTGAGATTATGGCTCCTGTGGGCTCGCGCGAGTCGTTGGCGGCTGCCATCCATGCAGGTGCCGGGTCGGTGTATTTCGGCATCGGCCAGTTGAACATGCGCAGCCACTCGGCCAACCACTTCACCATCAGTGACCTGCACGAAATAGCGCAGACCTGTGCCGAACACGGCATCAAGACCTATCTTACGGTGAACACCATCATCTACGGCGAGGACTTGGAAACGATGCGGCAGATATGCGATGCGGCGCTCGAATCCCGCATAACAGCAGTCATAGCCAGCGATGTGGCGGTGATGACCTACTGCCGGCAGATTGGGTTGGAGGTGCATCTGTCCACACAACTGAACATCTCGAACATCGAGGCGCTTAAGTTCTACGCCCAGTTTGCCGACGTTGTGGTGTTGGCGCGCGAGCTCCGACTGGAGCAGGTGGCCGAAATCTACCATCAGATAGAAGCACAGCAGATACGCGGCCCGCGGGGTGAGCTGGTGCGCATCGAGATGTTCTGCCACGGTGCGTTGTGCATGGCCGTGAGCGGCAAGTGCTACATGAGTCTGCACGATGCCAACCGCTCGGCCAACCGCGGCGAGTGCATTCAGATTTGCCGTCGCTCCTACATTCTGACCGATGCCGAGACGGGCAATGAGATAGAGGTCGATAACAAGTACCTCATGAGCCCCAAGGACCTGAAAACCATCCGTTTCATCGACCGGATGATGAAGGCGGGCGTGAGGGTGTTCAAGATTGAGGGTCGCGCCCGCGGCCCCGAATACGTCCACACCGTGGTGGCCTGCTATCGTGAGGCCATAGGCAGTGTCTTGGACGGCACCTTCACCGAAGAGAAGAAAAACCAGTGGGACCAGCGGTTGGCCACTGTCTTCAACCGCGGTTTCTGGGACGGCTACTATCAAGGGCAGCGGCTGGGCGAATGGAACAAGAACTACGGCTCGAACGCCACCGAGCGCAAGCAGCTGGTGGGCAAGGTGACCAAATACTTCTCGCGACTGGGCGTGGCCGAGGTGGCCGTCGAGGCTTCCACCTTCGACTTGGGCGACCGGCTGCTCATCACGGGTCCCACGACGGGTGCCCTATGGCTCACGGCCGACGAAATACACAACAACGACGGCCTTCCCGTCAGCACGGCTGAACAGCACCAGCGCGCTTCGATTCCCGTTCCGTCGAAAGTGCGTCCCAACGACAAACTCTTCAAACTGATAAAAGAAACATAGCAACCCACCCCCTCTGTTGCTCCCCAGAGTAGGGGGAGCAATGCTGACTCCTAGAAAGCGGAGCTTCCGAAACTTTATTAATAAACATCAAGCATTATGTCAATCAACGAAATTCAAGACGAAATCATCGATGAGTTCAGTGGTCTTGACGACTGGATGGACCGCTACCAGTTGCTCATCGACTTGGGAAACGAACAGCCGCCACTCGACGATAAATATAAAACCGAAAGCAACCTCATCGACGGTTGCCAAAGCCGCGTGTGGCTGCAGGCCGACTATCGCGAGGGTCTGCTCTTCTTCACCGCCGAGAGCGATGCCTTGATCGTGAAAGGCATTGTGGCGCTGCTCATCCGCGTGTTCAGCGGCCATACACCACAGGAAATCATCGAGGCCGACCTTTATTTCATCGACCGCATCGGACTGCGCGAACACCTTTCGCCCACCCGCAGCAACGGTTTGTTGGCCATGATCAAGCAGATGCGCATGTATGCCATCGCGTTCAATGCGAAAACAAATTGACAATCATTCCTTCATCAGAGAAAAAAATAACATGCGTAAGCTGCGCACAATAGAAATGAACCGGCTGTCGCTGGACGAATTCCATCAGTCGCAGAAGCTGCCGCTCGTTGTTGTGCTCGACGATGTGCGGTCGCTTCACAACGTGGGGTCGGTGTTTCGCACTTGCGATGCCTTTCGGGTTGAGACCATTTATCTTTGCGGCATTACGGCTACGCCGCCGAGTGCCGAAATCCACAAGACGGCCCTCGGAGCCGAGGACAGCGTCAGTTGGCAGTATTTTGCCACGGCCCAGCAGGCCGTGGAGCTGCTGCACCGCCAGGGCTGCCATGTCTATAGTGTGGAACAGGCCGAAGGGTCCACCCCCCTGCAGCATCTCAACATCCAGTCGCCAAAGCCCACGGTTCAAGGTTCAGAAGGCTATGTCCAGAAACACGCCATTGTGTTGGGCAACGAAGTGAAGGGAGTCCATCAGGAAGTGGTCGATATGAGCGACGGCTGTCTGGAGATTCCCCAGTTTGGCACCAAACACTCCATGAACGTTTCGGTGGCTGCTGGCATTGTCATCTGGGAGTTTGCCCGCCGTTTGCTGCTACGAGACGATTGACCATTATGCATTAACGAAAAACCTTTTTCCATGAACACACACACCTCATGCTTGCTGCCATTGCTACTCTTTCTGTTCGCCCCGTTTACTGCATTTTCCCAAAGCCAAGGCGATTGGGAAACCTATCTCGAGCGCATGGCTGCGCTCGACGATGTGGATGAAGAATCCCTCGAACAGGCTTACGAGCTGCTGAGCGAACTGGCTCAAAACCCCAAGGACATCAACTTGGCCACACGCGAAGATTTGGAGCGACTGCCTTTTCTCACCTCTCAGCAGGTGGAAGACATTTGCGCCTATCTCTATCACTATGCGCCGCTGAAGAGCCTGGGCGAACTGGCCATGGTCGAGAGCCTCGACGCTGAGAGCCGCCAGTTGCTGGGTCAGTTCTTCTTTGTGGGTGGCGAGAGCGCCAAGAGTCTTTTTCCAAGCCTTGCCAACATCCTGAAATATGGAAAAAACAAACTGATGCTCACTGCGAAGGTGCCTTTCTACAAGCGTAAAGGCGACCACGAAGGCTACGTGGGCTATCCCTACCGCCACGATGTGCGCTACACATTCAGCTATGGCGACTATGTGAAGGCGGGCCTGGTGGGCGCACAGGATGCGGGCGAGCCTTTCCTTGCAAACAAGAACAGCCTGGGCTACGACCATTATGCCTACTTCCTGCTGCTGCGCCAGCTGGGCAGCGTCAAGACGCTGGCATTAGGCCAATATCGTCTCAACTTCGGCATGGGACTGGTCATGAACACCGACTTCCTGCTGGGCAAACAGGCCACCCTGCAAACCCTCGGCCGCAACCGACAGACGCTGCGCGCCAATTCGTCGCGCTCGGCAGCCGACTATCTGCAAGGAGCCGCTGCCACCGTGGGCCTCGCCGAGAGCCTCGACCTGACGTTGTTTCTTTCCTACCGCCCCATAGACGCCACCCTCACCTCCGACAGCACAGCCATTGCCACCATTGTCACCGCTGGCTATCACCGCACGGAAACCGAACTCGAGAGGAAAAACAACTCTTCCCAAATGGCCGCGGGCGGCAACCTGAGCTTCCGGCGCAACGGATGGCATCTGGGTGCCAGTGCCCTTTACACCCGGCTGGACAAACCACTCCAACCCAACACCGCCACCCTCTACCGCCGCTACAATGCCCAGGGCAACAACTTCTGGAACGTGAGCGCCGACTACGGATACACCAGCCGGCGCATCACCTTCAGCGGCGAGACGGCCACGGGCGACAGCCGCGCACTGGCCACTCTCAACAGCCTGGGCCTGATGCTCAACGAGCAACTCTCGCTGCTGGCCGTGCAGCGGTTCTACTCCTATAAATACTATGCCCTCTATGGGCGCAGCTTCAGCGACGGCGGACATGTGCAGAACGAAAGCGGGCTCTACGTGGGGCTCAATTGGCATCCCACCCGACAGCTGCAGCTGGCTGCCTACACCGACTATGCCTACTCGCCATGGGCACGCTACGGCATCTCGCGCGAGTCCCACTCGTGGGACCATCTGTTGAGCATGGTCTTCCAGGGTAAAACCTTCACCGTGGATGCGCGCTACAGGCTGCGCCGCCGCCAGCACGACAACGACGACAAGACCGCTCTCGTCACCACCAACGAGCACCGCGCCCGACTGGCCTTGGGCTACAATTCGCCCACGCTCAGCCTTCGCACACAGGGCGATGTGGCCATTTGCGGCGACAGCCGCGGATGGATGGTGAGCCAGCGCGCTCAGGTCAGCATCGGAACGAAGGCCAAGCTGCACGCCCTGCTGTCCTATTTCCACACCGACGATTTCAGCTCGCGCCTCTACGTCTATGAGCGTGGCATGACCTACAGCTTCAGTTTTCCCGCTTTTTTCGGCCACGGCTTGCACTATGCCCTGCTCGCCGACCTGGCGCTCAGCGCACATGTGGGGCTGACGGCCCGTCTGGCCACCACCAACTATTTCGACCGAACGGCCATCGGCACCGGTCTGCAGCAGATAGACCACTCGTCGATGACCGACCTGGAAATGCAGCTCAAATGGAATTTCTGAAGAGCAAGCCCCCATTCTGGCTCCAAGTGGCAGAATGGGGGCTTGTTCGATTTGTTGTTACTTCTCCAGAAATTTCTCCACCGCCCGTTTGGTTTTGTTGCGGCCGATGGCTGCGAGGCGTTCCATCTTGTCGAAGTCGAAGGTGTTGTAGCGGTTCATGGGAATGTCCACAAGAATGTCCGGCGGACTGAGTTTCAGGCTCTGCTGGGCATTTTTGTTGATCATGATGGAGATGGAGCGGTTCAGCAGCGTGTAGTAGTTCAGCTCCGGATCCTGCGGCATCAGTTTGTTCAGCAGCGCACTCACGCGCGAGCGCTCGTTCTGCTGTTCCTTGATGACGCGCCGCAGCTCCACCTGTCCGCGGTAGTCGTGGCCGCTCACGTTGACGGCCACCAAGAGGTCGTTTTTGTTCCGCTTCACGCGGTTCAGCGGCAGCGGATTGACCAACCCGCCATCGAGCAGAATGCGTTCGTCTTGGCGCACCGGGCTGAACACCAGGGGCAGCGAGATGCTGGCACGGATGGCGTCGTAGAGGCTGCCCGAGCGGAACACCACCTCCGAGCCCGTCACGGCATCGGTGGCCACGGCACAGTAGGGGATGGCCAAGTCCTCAATTTGTACGTCGGGCACAATCTGCTTCATGGCCTCGATGATGCGCTCGCCCTTGGCAATGTGGCTGATGCTGAGCGAGAAATCCATGAGCGACAGTATGCGCTTGCGGTCGATGGTGAGCATCCATTGGCGGAAGTCCTCCAGCCGACCGGCAGCATACATGCCGCCAACGAGTGCGCCCATCGACGTGCCCGCCACCGAACGGATGTTGTAGCCCATGGCCGTCAGTTGGTCGATGGCACCTATGTGAGCCAGTCCGCGGGCGCCGCCCGTTGAGAGCACCAGCGCCACATCGCGGCGCGACCGTTTGTTTTCAAACCAGTTGAACATAATGAATATGAATGTTTGTAAGTTTCATGTTTTGTTTGAGCTTCGCTTGCTGAGAGTCTGTTCTATATTAGAGTAAGGTATTGTCCGCTAACTCCACGAGCCGCAGGCTCGTTAACTTCGGCTAACTTCGGCTAACTCCCCCCCGATTGCCCTAGCCACGGCGTAGGCTGTGGTCCATGCCGCCTGCAGGTTGAATCCGCCCGTAACGCCGTCAATGTCGAGCACCTCGCCGGCAAAATAGAGCCCCGGGCGGTGGCGGCTCTCCAATGTGGTGGGATTGACGCCCGAAAGGGCAATGCCCCCGCAGGTGACAAACTCGTCCTTGAACACCGGGCGGCCACTCGTGCGGTAAGTGTCGTTGCAGAGCACGTTCACCAGCCGGTTCAGGTCTTTCTTGCCCAGCTCGCTCCAGGTGAGTTGGGCTTTCTGTTGGCCCATGCTCTTGGCGAGCAGATGGTGCCACAGCCGCGCCGGCAGCTCCGTCGGACGGGCATTGGCAAGCTGCCGCTGTCCGTAGCGGCTGCGCAGATCGCCCACCAATAGCTGCGCTTCGTGTTCGGACGTTCCCAGCCAGTCGATGCTGAGCGGCACCTCGTAGCCCGCCTCGTTGAGTTCGCGGGCGGCATAGCTCGACAGTCGCAGGATGGCCGGGCCGCTCACGCCCCAGTGGGTGACGAGCAGTGCCCCCGAGGCCCGCAGACGCGTACCGGGAATCATCACCTGCACGGGGTCAACCACTGTGCCCATCAGCTCGCACAGCGACTCGTCGGCCACGCTCAGCGAGAACAGCGACGCTACGGGCTGTTCAATGGCATGGCCTGCAGCCTGTAGCCAAGCCAGCCCTTCGGCCTTGGGCTGTCCGCCCGTGGTCACGGCCACGAAGTCGAAACCCTGCAACTCGTCCAGATGGCTGATGCGACGGCCTGTCACGATGCTCACACCCAGCCGCCGCGCCGACCCGAGCAAACAGTCGATGATGGTCTGCGACTGCTGCGACTGCGGAAACACGCAGTGGTCCTCCTGCACCGTCAGCCTCACGCCGTGCCGCTCGAACCAAGCCATGGCATCGCGCTGGGAGAACTGCCTCATGAGCCGTTTCATCAGCCTGTGCCCGCGCGGATAGACCGCCGACAGGTCGTTCACGCCCTCGAACGTGTTGGTGCAGTTGCACCGTCCGCCGCCCGACACTTTCACCTTGGCCAGCACATGGTGGCTCCGCTCGAAAATGGTCACTTCCATTTCGGGCCGCATCTCCTTCAGGCACACGGCCAAGAAGAATCCCGCCGCTCCGCCGCCAACTATCGCCGTCTTCATGGTGGCAAAGTTACGATTAAGTGAGCAAAAAGCCAAATTTATTTGAGCTTTTTCGAACGTGAGTAATTTATTTAAAGTTACGATTAAGTGAGTGAAAAAGAAAAAGAAAAAACACTTTTTTTCGTTTTTTCTTTTTCCGAATTTTCCGAATAGAACCACGGCGGCACAACGCGAATGGCCGCAGTCGGCCAACGAACCTTTCGAATCGTGGCATTCGACAACATTCGTCGCATCTTCGATGCCTTGATTCGTATTCGACATATTGGTTGAATTCGTTGTTGTAGTAAACAACCCAAACTGGATGTATGCCGTGGCGTCCGGTGGTTCCACCGAACACCCGCCGTAAGGAATTTAAAGGTTGAGCAGTTCTGATTACTTCAAGACCATCTTCTTTCCGCCCACAACATATACACCAGTTTTCAGCCCTTCTAAATCTTTCGCAGCAGAGCGTATCCTTACACCATTAAGACTATACACATCCCCGTTTTTTTGAATTGTTGATATGGGAAGTGCCACTTTAGTGTTTTCTTTATAGGTCAGCAAACCTGGGTTTTCGGAACCTCCATCTGCGTGGGCATAATTCACAGTCCCACGGTTAAAATTATACCATGTCCCAGCACCGCCAACCAAATTCTGGCAACCTAAGAAAAAATATTCATCATATCCAAACTCAGTTGGTTGGACATCGGGTATTTGCCATCCGTCACCCACATAAATAGTTTCCACATTCCAACAATTATAGAACATAAATTTCATGTCGGTAACGTTGCTTGTATCGAAACTACTAAGGTCAAGAACCTTTAATGATTTACAATCGTAAAACATTCCCTCCATGCTCGTGACATTGTACGTATCAAAACTACAAAGATTAAGGCTTGTCAAGAAGTTACACCCATTGAACATGTTAGACATATCAGTGACCTTACTCGTATCGAAGCTACTAATGTCAAGATTTGTAAGTTTTGAACCATCAATTCTCGAATCAAACATAGAACGCATATTCGTGACTTTACTTGTGTTGAAATGGCTTAAATCAAGACCAGTAAGAGAGAGACATTTTTCAAACATAGATTCCATGTTGGTTACGTTGGAGGTTTCAAAATGTCTGAGGTCAAGACTTGACAGCGACGAACATCGCATAAACATTTCACCCATGTTCGTTACATTCTTTGTATCAAAATGGCTGAAATTAATGCTGCTCAGAGAAGAACAGTCCTTAAACATCCCACCCATATTTGTCACATTCTTTGTGTCAAGATGGCTCAGATCAAGGCTGGTCAGAGAAGAACACCCATTAAACATCCCACCCATATTCGTCACATTCTTTGTATCAAGACTGGACAGGTCAAGACTGGTCAAAGACGAGCACCCCTCAAACATCCCACTTAAATCTGAAACATTAGAAATGTCAAAATTGTTGAGATTGATATTGGTAAGAGAAGCGCACCCCCTAAACATCCCAGCTAAGCTATTTGCTTTTGAGGTGTTTATATATTCAAGTCCTTTTATCGATCTCAAATTCTTACAACCACTAAAAAAACCGTCCAATTTCCAATATTCAAAATCAGCAAAGGAAGGATCAATCACACATTCGGTTATTTTTTCCTCATATCCAGAACATTTCATTTGAGAAGGAAGAACTACACCTGAACGGCGGTCTTTTTCGGTATCGTTATAGAAGGTGATTTTTCCATTATCAAGAACAGCATATTCCCTAGGTTCTCCAGGCTTTACAGGTTTAATTCTCGTTAATGCTTCCACTACAATATAGCCATCAACATAGGCAGGGAAATAGTATTCATCAGTAACTTCCCCCCATCCCCAATTAACGTGTATATAACCATCTTTATATCCATCAACAATAAAAGCATGACCTACAGCCTCTTCTGCATGTTCCGGATCCACATCAGGCATTCCATTGTAAAACACAGGTCGTCCTTGGCTTAATTCCCCATAAATCATTTCCTCCCAAGAGTCCCCTTCAAGATAACCGAATATCCACTCATCTTCAGCCTCGTAATCAAAATACTTAGCGAATGCTTTAGCAGCAGAAGATGTAAAGGCGGAACTATTAAATAGACCATAATCCATTTCTACAGCAGTGCCACAAAGCAGCATTAACGTTGAGACAGCATCAATTTGCTGCTCAGTACATCCACTTCGAGGATGTTGGTCAATTATATTGCTCCAATCAATCTTCGTAACAGGCATTTCAGGCATTTTTATCTTACTCGTTGCCGTGGTATATCCTGGTATAACGCATGCAGTCTGTTTTGGCCATTTATAATAATACATAATTTGTGCCATTGCCGTGGCCACACAACCTGTTGGGCAATGACTGTTTTCCATCAAAGAAGGACATTTGGCATTATATGGCCATGTTTGATGCCATGCTGTATTGCCCAACAATGGTGTGATTTCTTTCCTTTGACCCATCTTTGATTTCTCAACATTAGCGTTTGGATGTGAACGGAGGTATTTTACCTGCCCTGCATATTTTTCAAGCCATGCTCTCTTATTGCAAGGCATGTCATCAAGTTCGAAACGACCCATTCGCGAATACCCCAAAACATCGGGCATACGTTCATCACCACTAATGACGACATAGCCACCATTGGCTTCATCGTTGAATACATAATACTCGTCACAATTATTGGCGAGGGTTAATAGCGGTGTTTTACGAGGAGCCTTCTTCTCAACAGAGTAAGCACAATTGGACTTGTTGAAAAACAATGTTGCCTTTTCCTTGGCCAAATCAAACGTTACTTTTTGAGAAGACAACGGGAGAATATTTGCCCAAAGGACAAGAAACACGACAATGAAACGAAAGGTCTTTTGCATGATGTTATTAAGATTTGTTGTTGTTTTTGCAAATATAGATAAAAAATTTGAATTTTTTAAGCCAGTCGAGATAAAATGTAAACAAATTGCCCCAAATTAGATCTTTTTCCCAAAGGATAAAGGCGCACATACGCTCATGCCATATTTCTCCGTTCCGATGATTCCACCGAACACCAGCCGCCATCAGAGTTTCAGCATCTCCATCTGGGCCAGCGTCAGTACTTGAACGATGAGCCGCCGAGGAACTCGCGCAGGAGCGAGGTGGGCGGTATGTCGGCTTCGGCGATGGGCTTGATGTAGCGGAGAAACTTCAGTAGGCGGTAGGCCTCGGCATGCTCGGGGCAGTTTTCGGGCACCTGTTCGAGCAGCGGCTCGGCTTGTGCCTTGATGACGGCCAGCTCGAAGAGCATGGCGGTGTTGAACATGGCGTCGGCGTTTTCCTGGAAGGGGAATATCCATCGGTTCTCTCCGGCGCGCACACTGGGCCATCGGCGTATGGTTTCGCGGGCTGAGACGGCGCGGTACTTGTGGTCGCGTATGATGCGGCGCAGCAGGCGGTTGTCGGTGGTGGGTATGTAGTTGTGGTTGTCGAGCAGGATGGTGGTGAGTGCCGAGGCGTAGATGCGGAAAATCTGTTCGCGGGGGATGGTGGCAGTGAGCTCGGGGTTGAGAGCGTGTATGCCTTCAACGACGAGGATTTCGTCGTCGTGCAGTCGCAGTCGGCGTCCGCTCATGGTGCTTCGTCCTGTTGGGAAGTCGTAGCGTGGAAGCTCCACCTCCTCGCCTGCGAAGAGCGCGTTGAGCTGTTGGCTGAGCAGTGGCAGGTTGAGCGAGTGCAGGTGTTCGAAGTCGTAGTCGCCCTTGGCGTCGCGGGGTGTGAGGTCGCGGTCAACGAAGTAGTCGTCGAGCGAGAGCGGCACGGGCTTGATGCCGTTGGTGAGCAGCTGTATGGAGAGTCGCTTGCAGGTGGTGGTCTTGCCGCTGCTCGAGGGGCCAGCTATGAGCACCATGCGCAGTGCGCTGCCCGATCCGCTGAGCTGGGGTCCGGTCATTCGGCGCGCTATCTCGTCGGCAATCTGTGCTATCTTCTTTTCCTGCAGGGCTTCGCTCACCTGTATGAGCCGGCTGCTCAGCCCGTTGTCGATGGCCTGATTGAGGTCGCCCACGGTGCGCATGCCGAGGATATCCTGCCAGCGGTGGTGCTCCTTGAAGATGCCGAACATTTTGTCCTGGTGGGTCATTTCGCCCAGTTCGTTGGGATGTTCGCGCGAGGGGATGCGCAGCAGCAGCCCGTCGTAGTATTTCTCAAGCCCGAAGAGGTAGATTTCGGAGGTGTTGGTCAGCAGCGCGCCGTAGTAGTAGTCGGTGTAGCCGTCGATGTCGTAGTAGGTGGTGTAGAGTCGTCCGCTGCTTTCGAGCAGTTTCACCTTGGAGTGAGCGCCTGCTTGTCTGAAGAGGCTGATGGCTCGCTCGGTGGTGGTTTCGTGTCGGTGGATGGGCATGGCAGCGCTGATGATTTCCTGCATGCGCCGACGTATGCTCCCCACGTCGTCGAGTGTGAGTGGGCGGTGGAGGTTGATATCGACGTAGTAGCCGTTGCTCACAGGGATGTCGATGGCTAGCGAGCAGTCGGGGTAGAGGTCGTGTGCAGCCTTGCACAGCACGAAGAAGAGGCTGCGCGTGTAGGCCCGTATTCCGCTTGAGGAGGTGATGTCGAGAAACTCCACTTCCTTCGGGTTATATACGCGGTAGTGCATGCCTTCCACCTTGTTGTTGACGTGGGCGCTGACGGGTCCGTGCTCCATCTCTACGCCGCTGATTTCGTAGATGTCGGTCAGTGTGCTGCCGTAGTCGATGTAGAGCAGCTCGCCGGTGTTCTTGCAGAGTATTTCCAGCTTTTGTTTTTCCATGGGTGTGGTGTGCGTTTACGGCCCCCTCCTGATGGGGGGCAAAATGATTTGAGTTTGTAAAAATAAACAATTTCTCCGAAAGAAGATGCAACGGGCTGTAGGTTTTTTCTTGAAATTGTTTCTGTTTCACAATTTTTTTATTAATTTTGCGCACGGTAAGGGTTTGGTGGCTATTTTCCAGCCCTCGGAGAGCGTTAAAGTCAACAATCACCTCTTTTCTTAATAAACACTTTTTTGTATGTCAGTTTTGGTTTTATTCAAGCTTCTGGGCTCGCTCGCACTGCTCATGTTCGGTATGAAGTCGATGAGCGACGCTTTGCAGAAGATGGCGGGTCCGCAATTGCGCCACGCCTTGGGAGCAATGACCACCAACCGCTTCACCGGCTTGCTCACGGGCATGTTCGTAACGGCCTCGGTGCAGTCGTCAACAGCCACCACGGTGATGACCGTTTCGTTTGTCAACGCCGGACTGCTCACGTTGGCCCAGGCCATCTCGGTCATCATGGGTGCCAACATCGGAACCACGCTCACCGCCTGGATCATGGCCGCGGGCATGTCGTTCAACATCACCGACGCCATCTACCCGGCCTTCTTCATGGGTATCATTCTCATCTACATGAAGAAATACCGGTTCATCGGCGACTTCCTCTTCGGCCTGTCGTTCCTGCTGCTCGGTTTGGGCACCCTGCGCATCACGGGCCAGGAGATGGACTTGGGGCACAACCAGGCGGTGCTCAACTTCTTCGCCTCGTTCGACCCCGACTCGTTTCTCACCACACTGACGTTTCTCCTGCTGGGCGGAGTGCTGACGTTCTGCGTGCAATCGTCGGCCGCAGTCATGGCCATCACCATGATCCTCTGCTCGAGCGGCGCGCTGCCCATCTACCAAGGCATTGCGCTGGTGCTGGGCGAAAACATCGGCACCACCGTCACGTCGAACCTGGCGGCCATGTCGGCCAACTCGCAGGCGCGCCGCGCCGCCTTGGCCCACATGTTCTTCAATGTGTTTGGAGTGCTTTGGATTCTGGTCATCTTCCACCCCTTCATCGACTTTGTCATCAACAGCGTGGTGGGCAAGGGTGCCGCCCTCTTCGGCGTCGATATTGAGCACACCCCCATCGCCCAGAAACTCACCATCACGCTGGCCGCCTTCCACACGTGCTTCAACGTGATCAACGCCATGATCCTCATCTGGTTCATCCCGCAGATAGAGAAGTTTGTATGCTGGGTCATCAAGCCGAAGAAACAGGACGAGGAAGAGGACTTCCGCCTGCACTTCATTACGGCCGGCTTCATGAAGACTCCCGAGCTCTCGGTGCTCGAGGCGCAGAAGGAGATACAGGACTTCGGCATACGCATGCAGCGCATGTTCGGAATGGTGCAGGAACTGCTCGACCTGTCCTCGACCAAGAGCAGCAGCGGCAAGGAGAAAGACAAGCACGAGCAGGAGTTTGTGAAGCTCTTCACGCGCATCGAGAAGTACGAGAACATCAGCGACAACATGGAACTGGAGATTGCCAAATACCTGGAGAACGTATCGGACGCCCACCTCTCGGATGACACCAAGGGCAAGATACGCGCCATGCTGCGCGAGATAAGCGAGCTGGAGAGCATCGGCGACGCCTGCTACAACATGGGACGCACCATCAACCGCAAGTTCCAGGCCAAGCAGGACCACTTCAACGAGCAGCAGTACAGCCGCCTGCACCAGATGATGAATCTCACCGACCAGTCGCTCACACAGATGAACATGCTCATGGGCGGGCGCAGAGAGGCGTTCGACGTGAACAGGACATTCAACATAGAGAACGAAATCAACAACTACCGCAACCAGCTGAAGTCGCAGAACATCAACTCGGTGAACAACCACGAATACACCTACGCCGAGGGCACCGTCTATATGGACCTGGTGAACGAATGCGAAAAGCTGGGCGACTATGTGGTGAACGTCGTTGAAGCCCGCATGGGAACAAGACAAACCCAAAGGAACTAATCGGCCAGCCAAAGCCCCCAAAAAGCCAACGAAGCCCCCCATAATTTGCACCTGAGAGAGCTGAATGGGGGGCTTCGTTGGCTTATTTATTCATCTTCCGCATGTCGGGAGTTAATGGGGAGTTATCGGGGAGTTAACGGACATTAGTTCTCCATTAGAAGGGTATTGTCCGCTAACTCAACGAGCCAAGGGCTCGTTAACTCCCGCTAACTTCCGCTAACTCCCGCTAACTTCCGCTAATTCCCGTCAACTCCCCCTAACTCCCAGAAACTTGTATTTTGTTTCTACTTCTTTGTTGCCTTGACGAAGTAGCAGATGAGCAGGATGTAGGCCGCGAGCGAGCAGACCTCGCTGAGCGGGTTGGCCAGCCACGACTCGCTGATGGGGTTGAAGCCTCCGAAGCGCAACAGCGCGCTCACCACGCCCATCAGGGCGCCGCCGGCGATGAAGCCCGAGGCGATGAGTGTGCCCTTGTCGCCACGCTCCTTGTTCACCTCGGCATCCTTGGAGCGGCTGGTGACATACGAGTTGATGGCGCCGCCCACGAGCAAGGGGATGTTGAGCTCCAGCGGAATGAACATGCCCAGGGCAAAGGCCAAGGCGGGCACCTTGAAGTAGGTGAGCACAACGGCCAGGACGGCACCGATGGCGTAGAGCAGCCACGGAGCGCCCACACCGTTCATCAGCGGCTCGATGACGGCGGCCATGGCGTTGGCTTGCGGTGCGGCCAGCTGGCCGCTGGTGAATCCGTAGGTTTTGTTCAGGATGATCATCACTCCGCCCACGGTGGCTGCGCTGACCAGTGTGCCGAGGAATTTCCACGTTTGCTGTTTCACGGGCGTGGTGCCCAGCCAGTAGCCAATCTTCAGGTCGGTGATGAATCCGCCGGCCATGGAAAGGGCCGTGCACACCACACCGCCCATGATGAGCGCCGCCAGCATGCCGCCGGGGCCTTTCAGCCCCACGGCCACCATGACCACCGAGGCCAGGATGAGTGTCATGAGCGTCATGCCGCTCACGGGGTTCGACCCCACGATGGCAATGGCGTTGGCCGCCACGGTGGTGAAGAGGAAGGCGATGACCGCAACCAGCAGGATGCCCACAACGGCGTGCAGCAGGTTGCCGTCCATCACGCCGAAGTAGAAGAAGGCCAGCGTGGCCAGTATGGTCACCACCGAGCCGATGCCAATCACCTTGAACGGAAGGTCGCGCTGTGTGCGGGGCACCTGCGCCGCTGCCTCGGCAGCGGCTTCTTTGTTGCCCTTCATTTCCTGGGCGGCCAGTCCCACGGCACTCTTGATGATGCCCCAGCTCTTGATGATGCCTATGATGCCGGCCATGGCTATGCCGCCAATGCCGATGGACTTGCCGTACGACTTGAAGATGGCCTCAGGCGACATGTCGCCCACGGCGGCGGTGATGGAGGGGTCCCACTGGTTGAGCACGGTGTCGGGGAAGAGCATGGCCATGCCCGGCACGATGAGCCACCACACCGACAGCGAGCCCAGACAGATGATGAGGGCATACTTGAAGCCGATGATGTAGCCCAAACCCAGCACGGCGGCGCCCGTGTTCACCTTGAACACCAGCTTGGCATGGTCGGCCAGATACTGCCCGGCGCCCACCACGCGCGTGGTGAAGTTCTCGTTCCACCAGCCGAAGGTGGCCACGATGAAATCGTACAAACCGCCCACGATGCCTGCAATGAGCAGCGGCTTGGCCTGGCTGCCGCCCTTGGCGCCGCTGACGAGCACCTGCGTGGTGGCCGTGGCCTCGGGGAAGGGGTACTTGCCGTGCATGTCGCTCACGAAATACTTGCGGAACGGTATGAGGAACAGAATGCCCAAGATGCCGCCCAGCAGCGAACTGATGAACACCTTGCTGAACGAGACGGCCATGTCGGGATACTTGGCCTGGAGGATGTAGATGGCCGGCAGGGTGAAGATGGCACCCGCCACAATCACGCCCGAGCAGGCGCCTATCGACTGGATGATGACATTCTCGCCCAACGCGTTCTTGCGCTTCGTGGCCGTGCTCACACCCACGGCAATGATGGCTATGGGAATGGCTGCCTCGAACACCTGGCCCACCTTGAGACCCAGGTAAGCGGCGGCGGCGGAAAACACCATGGCCATGATGATGCCCCACGTCACCGACCAGGCGTTGACCTCGGGGTAGGCCTTTTGCGGGCTCATGAGCGGCTCGTAGCGCTCGCCCTCCTTCAGTTCCCGAAACGCGTTCTCGGGCAACTGCAACATGTCTTTTTCGTCTTGCATCTTTTCGTATTGTTTGTTTATTGATATTTCAGAAGTGTTTTTAACGACAGCGAATGAAGCGGACATTTCGAAGGATTCGTCGGCCGCAGGCGCCCATCCGCCCCCCAAAAGTGATACTCTTTATTCGTTCAATTCGATGAATTCGTTGTCAGTTCAATTCGATGAATTCGTTGTCAGGGACAGCGCGCGTTTTTCTTTACATTTCCTCGGCCTTGGGCAGCGGCTTGTGGCGTTTCACCTTGAAACGGTCGAAGCCCTCGCCATAGACACCGATGACGGCGCTCTGCGAGACGAACGCATGCGGATCGACCTCGTCGATGAGCTGGAAAATCATGGCACTCTGGCTCTTCTTGCAGAGCACGAAGAGCATCTTCACGTCGCGCCCGCTGTAGAATCCCTGTCCGTTGATGATGGTGCAGCCCCGGTGGGCCTTCTCGTTGATGCGGTGGCCTATCTCTTCGTATTTCTCAGAAATGATGAAGAACTGCACCGAGCGGCGCATGGAGTTCACCACCTGGTCCAGACAGAACGCCGTGACGTAGAGCACCACATAGCCATAGATGACGCGCTCCCAATCGCGCAACACAAAGTAGCTGCTGCTGATGATGATCACGTCGGCTATCAGGATGACGCGCCCCAACGACACGTCGCGGTACTTGTTGATGATGGCCGCAATGATGTCGGTGCCCCCCGTCGAACCGTTGCTGCCCAGACCCAGACCAACGCCCGTACCGCAGAAAGCGGCTCCCAGAATGCTGGCCATGAAGGGCTGGTCGGCCAGCAGATGGAGCCCTTCCGTGTATTTGCGGATGATGGAGAGCGACACGGTGAGCACCACCACGGCATAGATGGTTTTCACGCAGAATTTCCACCCCAATATCCTCAGGGCCACGACGAGCAGACACGCATTGATGGCGAAATAGGAGACCTGAGCCGGTATTTTCAGCGGGCTCCACTCCAGAATCGACGATATGCCGGCCACGCCGCCCGTTGTGATGTTGTTGGGCAAAAGAAAGATGCACCATCCTATGCAGTAGGACATCATGGCTATGGCCAACAACACATAGTCGCGCAGCTCTTTCCATGCTGTTTTCTTTGACATTTCTGTTATGATTTTTTACGGTTTACAGTTTACGGTTTATGGTTTTCGGTTTTCGGTTCCTTGGTTGGCGGTCAGAATCTCGGTCAGTTCGCGCATCCCTTCGGATGCACCTTTCTGAATCTGCTTGATGCCCCTGCTGCCGGCGCCCCGCACAGGATTGGGGTCAATCAGATAGATGGGTGCGCCCGGGGTGACATACTGCACCAGTCCGGCGGCGGGATAGACATTGAGCGACGTGCCGATGATGATGAATATGTCGGCCTTCTGAGCCTCCTCGGCTGCCAGCGTGATGTTGGGCACACCCTCGCCAAAAAACACGATGAACGGTCTGAGCAGCGAACCGTCGCCGGCGCGCTCGCCCGGCTTCACGTCAAGGTTGGGGGCCGAGAGTGTGCGCTGGTAGGCGGGATTATCGACATCGCGGCTCGAGCACACCTTCATCAGTTCGCCGTGCAGATGGACCACCCGGCTCGACCCTGCCATCTCGTGCAGGTTATCGACGTTCTGCGTCACCACCGTCACGTCGAACCACTTCTCAAGCCCAGCCACCAGCCGATGGCCCTCGTTGGGCTTGGCTTCCACCAGCTTCTTGCGCAGCATGTTGTAAAAATTGTTCACATACTCGGGGTCGTCCTCCCACGCTTCATGCGTGGCCACCCGTGCCACGGGGTAGTTCTCCCACAATCCGTCGGCGTCGCGGAAAGTGCTCAGTCCGCTCTCCACCGACATGCCGGCACCTGTCAGTACTACTATTTTCTTTTTCATAGCTTCGTCTGTGTGTGTTTATATTCAGTTTCTTGATTTTCCTACAAATTCGCTACATCCGCAAAATCCGAAGTTTAGTAACATTCGCAAAATTCGCAACCTCCGCAACATTCACAAATTCGCTTCATTCGCAACATTCGTTGTTTCGCTTCCTTCGCTACATTCGTTGTTTTGTTTTTGCCGCATGCAGCACATTTTTCTGCAAAAATAGTGGTTTCGCGCGTAACGGCAAAATTTTTCACAGATTAATTCTTCAACATTTCTCCACCGCCGCCACCATCCGCGCTGCCAGCATCGGTTATTCCTCCCTCATCTTTGTTCTCCGTAGCAGTGCTCCGGCATTATATAAAACCAATGATTTTCAGCTTTCGCCCCACCAACATGACGCTTTCAGCGTCCTGGTGGTGGTATCTTTGCGGAAAATCATTTGTGTATAAATTCGGTTTGAATTCAGTTTGAGTGGGGGAGAATCATTAAAAATAGTAAAATTAAATGGTATTACAAAGATTTGCAGTACCTTTGCAGGTTGGAAGGCGGATAGTCGTCCCCCCTCTTTTTTGCGTCTTCGGACGTGGTTCCCTGTGCGCCGGAGTGGAGACACCCCCCGTGACGTCTCTGCAGCGTGAGATTAGGTCTAGGGAGCACGGAGGTGGCGCCATCCACTGGCATTCATAGAGAAAAGAAGATTCGAATCATAGAAATAAAGAATGAGTTTAAGTAGTGTTGTGTCGAAAGTGTTTCTGCCGCGGCAGAAATCATTGAGACATCATATTCAGGGTGGAGAAGCGCTCCAGCGGAAAGTGCTCGAACACCTGGTAGCCCGTGGCCGGATGACGGAATACGGGCACAACCATCAGTTCGACCGAGTGGGCGACTACGGCAGTTTCGTGAGAAATGTGCCGCTGAACAGTTATGAGCAGCTGAAGGGCGACATCGACCGCATGCGCCACGGCGAGAAGGACGTGCTCTGGCCAGGGCGCGTGAAATGGTTTGCCAAGTCGTCGGGCACGACGAACGACAAGAGCAAGTTCATTCCCGTTTCTGCTGAGGGGCTGAAGAACATTCATTATGCAGGCAGCTGGGACGTGGTGTCGCTCTATTTGAAGGACCACCCCCGTTCGCGGCTGTTCGACGGCAATGCGCTGATTTTGGGCGGCAGCCACTCGCCCAACTACAACATTGCTGGCTCGCTGGTGGGCGACCTGAGCGCCATACTGGTGGAAAACATGAACCCGCTGGCCAATCTGGTGCGTGTGCCGAGCAAGCAGACCGCTCTGCTGGGCGACTTCGAGGTGAAGCGCGACCGCATAGCCCGCGAGACGTGGCAGAAAAATGTAACAAACCTGAGCGGTGTGCCGTCGTGGATGATGAGTGTGCTCACGCGTGTGCTCGAGGTGAGCGGCAAGAGCAGCATTGACGAGGTGTGGCCCAACCTGGAGGTGTTTTTCCACGGAGGAGTGGCCTTCACGCCCTACCGCCAGCAGTACAAGGACATCATCCACAATCCCGACATGCACTACATGGAGACCTACAACGCCAGCGAGGGTTTCTTCGGCATACAGTCGGACGCTGCCGACCCGGCGCTGCTGCTGATGCTCGACTACGGGGTGTTCTACGAGTTCATACCCATGGACGAGTTCAGCGAGAAGGAGCTGCAGCAAAGTCCCGAGCATTTGCATGCCGTTCCGCTCTGGGGCGTGGAGACGGGCAAGAACTATGCCATTGTCATCAGCACGTCGTGCGGACTGTGGCGCTACGTGATAGGCGACACCATCTGCTTCACGCAGAAGAATCCCTACAAGTTTGTCATCACGGGGCGCACCAAGCACTTCATCAATGCCTTCGGCGAGGAGCTCATCGTTGACAATGCCGAGAAGGGGCTGGAGTATGCCTGCGAGCAGACCAACGCCGAAGTGCTGGAATATACGGCTGCCCCCATCTACATGGACAACCACGCGCACTGCCGCCACCAGTGGCTTATCGAGTTCTCGCGCGAGCCGCAGGACATGGGCCAGTTTGCCGAGCTGCTGGACCGCAAGTTGCAGGAAATCAACAGCGACTACGAGGCCAAGCGCTACAAGAACATCACCTTGCAGCACCTGGAGATTGTCACCGCCCGCCGCGACCTGTTCAACGACTGGCTGAAGCACAAGGGAAAGCTCGGAGGACAGCACAAGATTCCCCGGTTGAGCAACAGCCGCGACATCATTGAAGAAATGATGGAGATGAACGGTGCGCAGGGGAGCTGAAAGGTTGGGAGTTAGGAGTTTGCAATAACATAAAGAAACCAGATGGACGAAAAAAAACACAATGGCACCGACCGACATGCACTGATGGGCAGGGTGACCCGATGGGCGCTGCTGGCCGCCATGGTTGTGCAGTCGTCGTTGCTCATTCTCTCGTGCGCAAAGATGGGGCAGCCCGACGGCGGGTGGTACGACGAGACGCCACCCTACGTGGTGGGGGCGTCGCCAGCCGAAAGGGGCACCAACGTGAAGGCAAAGAAGGTGTCGATCATCTTCAACGAATTCATCAAGATTGACAATCCCACCGAAAATGTGGTAGTTTCGCCTCCGCAGCTCGAAATGCCCGAAATAAAGGCCTCGGGGAAGAAAATCGTGGTTCAGCTCAACGACTCGCTCAAAGCCAACACCACCTACACCATCGACTTCTCGGACGCCATCAGCGACTTCACTGAGAACAACCCGCTGGGCAACTACACCTACAGTTTCTCCACCGGCGACCGGATAGACACCATGGAAGTGTCGGGCTATGTGCTCGGCGCGCGCAACTTGGAGCCCGTGCAGGGCATCCTGGTGGGACTCTACGACAATCTCTCCGACACGGTCTTCACCCACGAACCATTCCTGCGCGTGGCCCGGACCGACAGCCGCGGCCACTTTGTCATCAAGGGCATCGCCAACGGCAACTACCGCGTCTATGCACTCAAGGACATGGACGGCGACTACAAGTTCAGCCAGAAAAGCGAACAGATAGCCTTCAACGAACAGGTGGTCACCACAACCTGCAAACCCGACGTGAGACCGGACACCATCTGGCGTGACTCGCTCTTCATCGACTCCATACGCCAGGTACACTACACCCACTTCTTTCCCGACGACATCGTGCTCAGAGCTTTCAACGAAGTGCTCACCAGCAGGGCCTTCCTCAAGGCCGAACGCCCGGAGCCCAACCGGTTCAGCGTTTTCTTCACCTACGGACACGACGAGCTGCCCGAGATAAAAGCGCTCAACTTCGACGCCGAGTCGCTGGTGGTGGAATCGAATCTGAAGAAAGACTCCATCACCTACTGGCTGCGCGACAGCGCGCTCATCAACCAAGACACGCTGAGGATGGAAATGACCTACATGGGGACCGACACGACGGGGGTGTTGGCGAAGATGACCGAGGAATTGGAGCTCATGCCGAAGGAGACGTATGAGAAACGGCAGAAGAAGAAGCAAAAGGAAATAGACGACTGGAACAAAAAAGCGGAAAAAGCCAAGAAGAAAGGCCAGGATTTGGGGCCCTACAAGGAGCCGGAGAATCCGCTGAGAATAGAATTCTTCATGCCATCGGAAATGGATCCCGACAAGAACATCACCGTTAGGATGCCGGCACCCTTGGTCAAGGCCGACACGGCCGGCATTCACCTGTATGCCAAACACGACACGCTCTGGTACGACTCGCCCTTCATCTTCCAGCCCGTGGAGAGCGCACCGCGCACGTTCCGTCTGTTGGGCGAATGGCGACCGGGCATAGAGTACAGTCTGGAAATTGACTCCGCCTCGTTCGTCAACATCTACGGACAGGCCAACAAGGCCGAGAAGAAAGGATTCAAGGTGCGCTCCACCGACGAATACAGTTCGCTGCTCATGACCATCAACAACATGAGCGGGAAAAAGGTCATCGCCCAGCTGCTCGACAAGAACGACTCCACCTACAAGAGCGTACCCGTGGTTGATGGGGTGGCGGAGTTCTTCTATGTGAATCCGGGAACCTACTACATGCGCTGCTTTGAAGACTTCAACGACAACGGTATTTGGGACACTGGCGACTATGACGCCCGGCGCAACGCCGAAACGGTGTATTACTACAGCAAGAGCATAGAGTGCCGCGCAAAGCGCGACATCGTGCTCTCATGGAACCCCCTGGCCATCAATGCGAGCAAGCAAAAGCCCGCCGAGCTCATCAAGCAGAAGGGTGACAAGGCCAAGACCGTGAGGAGCCGCAACTATGATCGAGCCCAGAAACTGGGCATCGACATGCCCGACAATCTGGACAAGGCTGCAAGGAAACTGAAGAAAAAAGAGGCCAAACTGGCCCAAAAACAGCTCAAGCAGCAAAAACAGACACAACAAACAACCACCAACACCCAAGAACAATGAAAACAACAAAGATCCTGAAGATGTGCCTCGTGGCACTCATAATCGCAGTGACCATGCCCACACAAATGGCCGCCCAGTGCAGCTTCAAGAATACGGCTTTCAAGTCGGGTGAGTTTCTGTATTACAACCTGTACTACAACTGGAAACTCGTATGGGTGAACGCGGGCTCTGCATCCATGTCAACGGTGCTCAGCCGATACAAGGGCCAACCGGCCTACCGCACGAGCCTCACCACAAAGAGCAACTCGAAGGTTGACAAGATGTTCATGCTGCGCGACACGCTGCTCTGCTACATCAGCGAGGAGCTGGCGCCCTTCTACTATCGCAAGGGAGCCCGCGAAGGCAAGCGCTACTATGTGGACGAGGTGTTCTACAGCTACGAAGGCTCAAAGGTGAACCTGCGCCAGCACGAGTTGCACAACAGCGGCAACCATACCTGGAAAAACACTTCCTCGAACGACTGCATCTACGACATGATCAGCATCTTCCAGCGGGCCCGCAACTTCGACCCCTCGGGATGGAGCAAGGGGCAGGTGATCAAGATTCCCATTGCCGACGGCGACGACGTGAAAACCGCCTTGCTGAAATTCCGCGGTAAGCAGAACATCAAGGCCGACAACGGCGTGAAATACCGCTGTCTGGTGCTTTCCTATCTGGAAAAGGAGAACGACGAGCGCGACTACAAGGAGATTGTGCGTTTCTTCGTCACAGACGACGCCAACCACATCCCCATTCGTCTGGACATGTTCCTCCGCTTCGGCAGCGCCAAGGCTTTCCTGGTGAACATGAAAGGCAACAAGAACCCCGTCACGGCCATTGTGAAATAAAAAAAGAAAAGGGGGCGGACGCTCCCTTTTTCACCTTTCTCCCCTTACTACCTTAAGAAAAAGCATGCAGAGCACACGCAATACTAAAACCAATGAGCTGATAAAATATGCTGTCATAGCCGGCGACTTTGTCATTCTGAACCTATTGTTCGTCGTCTTCTTCTGGTGGCATCAGACCTACATCGGCGAACGAGTTCCATACGACAAGTACGGCGACTTCGTCTTGGTTGTCAACTTTGCCATGGCCGTCAGCCAGATGCGCTTCTCAACGGTCATGCACGAGCGAAAGGCTGCCTCCGACCGCATCATCAAGCAAGTCATTTCGTTGGTGGGAGTCTATGCTCTGCTTTCCTATGCCATGGCCAAACCTTTCATCTATACGGGTGCCTATGGCATGTTTTTGTTTTGGTTTGCCGTGTTGCTGCTGGTGGTGCTGGTGCTGGTGCGCCTGGCCGAGCGCATGTTGCTCAAACGCTTTCGCCGAATGGGCCGCAACACGCGCTCGGTGCTGCTCATTGGCTCCGACAGAGCCATTCTCGACATCTACCGCGCCCTGGTGAGCGACCCCTCGACGGGCTACAGCGTCAAGGGATACATTGCCGACGAGCCCATTGCGGGATGCCCTGCCGAACTGGTTCACTTGGGCACCTACCGCACACCCTATCCGCAAACCGACGAGATTTATTGCTGCATGCCCCGAAGCCGCAGCAAACAGATAAGAAACATTGCCAGCTACTGCGACAACAACCTCATCCGCTTTTTCTACGTGCCCGTTTCGCTCGAGCGCATAGGCATGCAGCTGGAACCCGAAACCATTGGCGACAACGTGGTGTTCACCAATCATCAGGAGCCACTGGCGCAGCCCCTCAACCGGTTTGTCAAACGGCTGTTCGACCTCGTCTTTTCTACGCTCATGCTGCTCGTCATGCTGCCCCTCTTTCCGTTGGTGGCGCTCATCATCAAGTGGCAGAGCCCGGGGCCCATCCTGTTTAGGCAGCTGCGCACCGGCATCAACGGACAGCAGTTCTACTGCTACAAGTTCCGTTCCATGCACGTCAACAACCAGGCCGACACGCTGCAGGCCACCCGCGACGACCCGCGAAAGTTTTCGTTCGGCAACTTCATGCGGCGCACCAACATCGACGAGTTGCCGCAGTTCTTCAACGTGCTGAAGGGACAGATGAGCGTGGTGGGGCCGCGCCCGCACATGCTGCACCACACGGAGGTCTATCGGAAACTCATCGACGAGTACATGGTGCGCCACTTCGTCAAGCCCGGCATCACTGGCTGGGCGCAGGTGAACGGGTTCCGTGGCGAGACCAAGGAGCTCTGGCAGATGCAGGGGCGTGTGGAGCGCGACATCTGGTACATCGAGAACTGGACTTTCTGGCTCGACCTGCGCATCGTCTGGCTCACCGCCAAGAACGCTTTCCTCCGCAACGACGACCAAGCATACTGACACCTGAAAAACGCAGCCGAAATACCATGAAACATTCCCGAAGCATCCCCGTCGTAGTGAGTCTCGTGTTCTGTTTGGGAGCATGCAGCCTCATGTTTGGTTTGGGAGCCTGCAGTCAGGGCGGCAGCGAGCCCACCGACCAGCAAGTGGCCCGACTGACGGCTGAGGGCGTCGCCCACATGGAGCAGCGCGACCTTGCGGGCGCCATGCTGCGTTTCAAGGAGGCCGAGCGGCTCATCACGCCGCGAACCGACCACCGCGCTGCCTGCAGGGTGCTCGAATACATAGCGTGGCTCAACGCCCACAGCGGCGAGTTGCAGCTGGCCCTCATCTATTTTGACTATGCGCTGCCCCACTCCTGGGCCACGAAGGACGAGCGGCTTGTCATCGACGTGCTCATAGGCAAAGCCCACGTGCTCAACGAACTGGGCGAAACCGAGCATGCCTTCCAAGTGAACCAGCAGGCCCAGGCGCTCATCGCCCATGCCGATGGAAGCCAGCAGTCCACCATTCTGAAGAATGTGGCCTACCACCAGCTGCTGCACGACAGCATCGCCGAGGCTGAGCAGAATGCCACCAAGGCCTTGGCACTGGCCGCCGACACGGCATCGCTGGGCAACGCCTTCGCGCTGCTCAGCCACATCTATCAGCTGACGGGCAACCAGCAGAAACTGCAGCAGCTGCTCAGCCGGTTCAACGAGAGCAACAACACACAGGTGAGCTACAGCCGTCTGCGCATACAATACGAATACTATCTGGGTCGCGGCGACTACCGCAACGCGCTGGAGGCCTACCGGCTGATGCAGAACGTGGGCGACATGATGGACCGCTCGCACGACCAGGTGCAGCTGCTCAAGGTGCAAGACCAGTATGAGCGGGAAGTCTCTGAACACGAAAAGGCCGAACAGAAGTGGTGGTACACGCTGGCCGTCATCGTGCTGATGAACGCCGTTTTCCTTGTGGTGTGGTGGAACAGCCGCCAGCGCCACCGTCGCGAGCGCGCCTACCAGCAGCAGTTGCGCCAGCTGCGCCAGCAAATGGACGAGAAACTCCATACCATTCTTCGCTTTGCGCAAGAAAAGGCGCCCGCTGCATCGCTTGGCGAAGTCGTCGTTTCCGGTTCCATCGAGGAGACGAAGGCCGGCATCGACGTCCTCTACGACATTGTCACTGGCAGCAACGTCTCGCAGTTTGGCAAGCAGCAGGAGCGCCAGGTGTTGCAGGTGCTGGCACGGGTGAACCCGCCTTTGGCGCGGCTGCTCGACGATTCGCCCCAGCCGCTCACCCCCAAGGAGACCTTCTTCTGCATCATGGAGCACTACGGCAAGAGCGACGCCGAGAAAGCCCGTTCCTTCTGCTGCTCCGAACAGGCCATCCGCTCCACCAAGAGCCGCCTCGGCAAGAAACTCGACATCGCCACCCTGCGGCCCGCGTAGCCGCCCAGCCGCCCTCTCTGTTGCAGGCCCCGGCCGCCCCGCTGTCGAAGCTCGGCTGCCCCTCTGTCGAAGCCCGGCTGCCCCTCTGTCGAAGTATGCTGCGACCGCGTCGCAGCTTCTCCCTCTCCCCCCGCGTCGCAGCCTCGCCCCCCTCCGATTCATCAACAAAAACTATAACCTCAACAACATGAAAACAATGAAACAAGCCTTTCTCTGTGCTGCCATTGCCTGTTCGACAGGCTTGCAGGCACAAACCAGCGCTCCTCAGCTTAGCGCCAACAACATTGACGAAGTGCTCGAAGCCATGACGCTGGAGGAAAAAGCCCGTCTGCTCGTCGGCGGCGCCAACAATTTCTTCGGCGACGGTGCCGTCGTCGGCGGCGAGGCCGACCTTGTGGCCGGGGCTGCCGGAACCACTGCCGCCATTCCGCGCTTGGGCATTCCCGCCACCGTGCTCACCGACGGCCCTGCAGGGGTGCGCATCGACCCCACGCGCAAGAACGACCCCAACACCTACTACGCCACGGGCTTCCCCATCGGCACCTGCCTGGCCTCTACGTGGAACACCGAACTCGTGGGCCGCGTAGGCGAGGCCATCGGCAACGAAACGATGGAGTACCGCTGCGATGTCATCCTGGGCCCGGGCATGAACCTGCACCGCAATCCGCTCTGCGGCCGCAACTTCGAGTATTACAGCGAGGACCCGCTGCTCACTGGCAAGATTGCCGCCGCCTACATCCGCGGCGTACAGAGCCAAGGGGCGGGCGTGAGTGCCAAGCACTTTGCCGTCAACTCGCAGGAGACCGACCGCACCAGCGTGGATGAGCGCGTCAGCCAGCGCGCCGCCCGCGAACTCTATCTGCGCGGATTCGAGATTGCCGTGCGCGAAAGCAGCCCCTGGACCATCATGGCTTCCTACAACCAAATCAACGGACAGTACTCCATGGGCAACCACGACCTGCTCACCAAGATTCTGCGCGACGACTGGGGCTACAAGGGCATTGTGATGACCGACTGG
>OCTX014553712.1_pt1 | contig 36872 bp, 34 predicted proteins | sample 1539691 | NCBI WGS metagenome assembly OCTX01 (sample SAMN02144231, study PRJEB22623) | gut metagenome | biome: sheep rumen | host: Ovis aries | place: New Zealand
AAACACGGCACGAAGCTATTGTCTTGCAACTCCTTGAACTCCATGAACTCCTTGAACTCCAAAAAGTTGAGCGATAGCGAAACTTGAAATTTGTATTAGTAAACGATATACGAGTACGAAGCTGAAGATTTATATATTCAATTATCGTACAAACTAACAATTATCAATAATCTCTACAATCTCTTTTAATGGTTATCTACAAGGATCTCAAAAAGTTTGTTATTTAGAATTTATTAAGATGGATCCATTTGCAAAGCATACCCCCTCTGTTTTTGTTGTTTGTTCACCATTTCAAGTTCTTTGTGCGGTTGAAGCATTGAATGAATTTGAAATAGAAGACTATTTGGTTATTGCTGTTTTTTATGAAGGTGATTCTCGAAATAATCAATTGAAAAAATGTTTGGATTTTTTTAAATTACGCTATAAGATTATTTATTCCCATTATTCAAAATGGAAACATAGGTTTACAGTTTTTAAATCGTTTTTCCCGAGATGGTGTAAGTTCAAACGAGGTTTTGTCGGAGATTCTCGATTTGCTGATTTGTTATTGTGTTGTACTCGTTATTTGTCAAATAATTCTGATGTTATTTATTTGGATGATGGAGCTGCTTCTATAATAGAATTTAATTCGTTTGGGCGTCAATGGAAAACTCCTGTTGACAAGCGTGTGTCTCAAATATGTAAATTTCGTAGTATTAGATATGGGAACTTCTATTTTTCGAAATTTGATAATTATTCAAGAAATGATTTGTTTGTTGTAAAAAATCACATGAATTTCTTTAAAAATTATAAAAAGGATAAGAGTAAAACAGAAGGGATAACATTTATTGGAACTAATCCAGAGATGTATATTAAAAATTATGCAGACATAAATCTCGAATTATTTTTCTGTAAATTTGAATCATTGCTTAAATCGATTAGAGAAAAATATCCGAATGAAAAAGTTTCCTTTTTTGCTCATCCAAGAGATACAAATGAAATGACACGGAAAATTTGTAAAAATTTTGATGTCATATATACGAAAGCTGATATAGCGGCAGAAATTGATTTGTTGTTGTCTCCAACAATGCCTAAATGTTTATATGGTTTTAATTCAACTGTATTATGTAATATGAAAGAATATTTTCCGCAGATGAATATTGTATCATGTGTATTGTCTCATAATTGCAATAATGATATGGATTTATTTAATAACTATATTGAGAAGATGGGGATACGTATTATCTATGATTGGTGTTAACTATTTGTTTTTTGATATTTATGTTTTTATTTAAGCGTTTAGTTAATTCAATTATATGGAGAATGAGAGTTGTATGGAAGAATTTCATGCATTATATATATACTCAGAGGGCAAAAAAAAAGTTGTATAGTTTTGGGAAAGGGCTTAAGATTAATCATCCATGTGTTTTTCAAGGAAAAGTTGAGGTTGGTGATTATTGTAATTTTAATGGGATGAAAATACTTGGGGGCGGGAGTGTTCTAATCGGTAACTACTTCCATTCAGGAGTAGAGTGTATGATAATTAGCCAAAATCACAATTATGAGGGAGATAGTATTCCTTATGATGATACATATATCGTGAAAAAAATCATAATTGGAGATTGTGTTTGGTTTGGGAATAGGGTAATGGTTGTTGGAAATGTAAATATTGGTGAAGGAGCAATTATTGCTGCAGGCTCTGTTGTGTCAAAAGATGTACCGCCATTTGCAATTGTTGGAGGTAATCCTGCAAAAATAATAAAGTATAGAGATATTTATCATTTTAAGCAGATGAAAAATCAAGGTAAATTTCATTAAAGATGTAGGATGAAAAATAACAGGAAGCAGGTTTTTGTATCCGCAATAATAACAACCCATAATAGATCAACTTTGTTAAGGAGAGCTATTGAGAGCGTTTTGTCACAGACATATAAAGAAATCGAATGTATCGTTGTTGATGATAAATCTTCAGATGATACAAAAGAAGTATGTGTTTGTTATCCTTCTATACAATATATATATATTCCTCCAGAAGAAAGTAAAGGTGGTAATTATGCAAGAAATAAAGGAATCGATGCTTCCAGAGGCGAATATGTAGCTTTCCTTGATGACGATGATGCCTGGATGCCGACAAAAATTGAAGAGCAGATGAACGTTGCGCTTTCTTCAGGATGTAACTTGATATATTGTGGATGGAGAGTTGAAGACATTTCAAAGGATGGTGAGATTTCTTTTATTGACGAATTGCCTCATACGAATGGACGAGGTGATTTCTCAAAAAGAATTTTTGAAAGAATTCCTGCGACGACATCAGAGCTATTAATTAAACGGGATATTTTACTAAATATAGGTTGTTTTGATGAGAATCTTAAATTTTGGCAGGAATATGAATTGTTGATCCGTTTGGCTCAAGAAACACAATTTGATTATGTAAATGCCCCATTAATCATCTACAGACGAGACCAGAACGATAAACAAAGATTGACAAATAAGTATGAAGGATGGAAACAATCTGTAAATTACATTTGCAAAAAGCATCATAATCTAATATCAGATTTAAACTTTATTCAACGATTGCGTTTTAGGCTATATGTATATTATGAAGATATAAATAGGAGTAAATCTTCCAAATCAATATTGTTTAAGGGGCAGATGTTATATATGCGAGTAGTTTCAAAGCTGTTTAGGATATTTAATAAATAAAGTAATGAGTCATATTAGTATTATAGTTCCTGTATATAATGCTGCAGAAACTCTGAGACCTTGCCTGGATTCTATTTTGAATTTGGAATATCATGATTTTGAATTGTTGCTGATAGATGATGGTAGTACAGATAACTCCTTGTCTATTTGTGAGGAATATGCTAATAAGGATAAAAGAATTCAATTCTATCACCAGAAAAATAGAGGAGTTAGTTCTGCGAGGAATAAGGGGCTTCATATATGTTCAGGAAATTGGGTAACCTTTGTGGATTCGGATGATATGGTGTCAAAAGATTATCTAAATGGAGTTGAAAATAGTCGAGAAGACTTGATTATGGTAGGTTATTGGAATCTCAGTCCTGATGGAAAAAAATTTGGGAGTAAGCATGTTCCATCATGTATGTCTTTACCTAAAGTGTCTGATTTTATTAAAGAAAAGATGGGTACTTTTGAATTGAGAGGGCCATATTGTAAATTTTATCGGAAAACATTGTTGTCTGGTATTCAATTTCACGAAGATATGATAGTTGCCGAGGATTGTTGCTTGGTTTTTGAGTATCTTAGCCGAGTTAAAACGGTAAAGGTTATTCCGCATTCATATTATATTTTCCGTTGTCATGCCAAGTCTATAGAGCAAAGATATAAAATGAATGTTGATAGTGCCATTAAATCTTTGAAACATCTTAAAACCGCATATCATGGATTGGTTACGAGTTTTGGAATAACAAAGGATGGTCTGTTGTCGTTAGTTGGATTCTTTAAGGCGGTTTCTTGCGATGATTGGAAAAGAAATCCTTCAATATGGTATGGTAATGCTGAGATTAAAGAAATATATAGATATATATGGCCGGATCTTTCGTTGAAGCAAAAAATCAAATTATTAGGAGCGTACTTTTTAAAAAGATAAGCATATTATGGAAAACAAGCAAATAAAAATATCTGTAATTGTTCCTTGTTATAAAGTAGAACAGTATTTGGAGAAATGTGTGAATAGTATTTTATCATCAACGTTTAAAGATTTTGAAATCATTTTAGTTGATGATGGAAGTCCTGACAAATCCGGCGAACTTGCCGATGAGTTGGCTAAAAGAGATCACCGTATTCGTGTCATTCATAAACAAAATGGTGGTGTTGTAAAGGCCCGTGAAACAGGAGTGGATGCTGCACAAGGAGAATGGATTACATTGGTAGATTCCGATGATTCTATTACCCCTAATGCTTTGGAGGATTTATATAATGCCTCAGTTGACAAAGATTCCGATATCATATTAGGATTCCCTGTTGGAATGAAATTCCCAAATTTTCCGAAGAAATATGGAATTGAAGAATATCGTTCGGATATCATTTCTGGTACCCGTGTTCAAGCAGCACCTTGGGGACGTTTAATAAGGAGGTCTATCATTACACCGTTTTTGTTTGATATACCTCGGAAAGTACGTTTGGGCGATGATATGATTTTTAACATTCGTTGTGCTTTTGCAACTGAAAAAGCACCAATTATAGTTAATTCGTATGTATATGACTATTTTACTAATGATGAGAGCATAACAAATACGAATAAGCGAGATCCTGAATATGAGCAGTATTTTCATGAGATGAGATTACTTTCAATACCAGAAAAAATGAAGAACAAATATATGGAATCGATTATTTATGACCGGTTCCACCCCGTGCAGCAGTGGTCTTATCATAGTCCTTTTAATACAAGTTGGCTTAAAAGCGAATTTGTATTAAAGTTGAAAGATGATATTAAGAAATGTAATTATCCTCTTAGTTTAAAACAAAGAGTTCTGATAAGTACAAATACTATTATAATACGAGGTGTTTTTATTTTTTGTTTTCGAGTCATTGATTTTTTGAAGAGGAAAGTTTTATAACTTTATGATATGTCATTTGGTATTTGTAAGATAACGTGATAATGCCTCTCTTTGTCTTTCGTTGTTGTTGACGGAAATAACTCGTAAAATTAGATTACAATTTCTCATAGGAGAAAAGAAGAAATGAGTGGGAATTCCAAACGAATAGCAAAGAATACCGTTGCACTCTATTTCCGAATGTTCCTGATGATGGCTCTAGGACTTTATACAAGTCGTATCGTCCTCCAAACGTTAGGTGTGAAGGATTATGGGGTGTATAATGTCGTTGGAGGAATTGTTGGAATGTTTTCTATTGTTAGCAGTTCGCTTTCGACCGCAATAAGCCGTTTTATTACTTTTGAGCTCGGGAAGAAGGATAAAACGAGACTCAATAACGTGTTTTCTACTGCAATCAATGTCCAAGTGCTGATGGGTGTGTTTGTTGTACTTCTTCTGGAGGTGATAGGTGTATGGTTTTTGAATACGCAAATGAATATTCCAGAGGGTAGGATGGAGGCTGCTAATTGGGTTTTCCAATTGTCTATAGTGTCTTTTGTATTAGGACTGTTGATGGTGCCATATAACGCTTCCATTATTGCACATGAGGATATGGGAGTTTTCGCCTACATGACATTATTAGATGCAGTGCTGAAACTGCTGATAGTTTTTTCTTTGTATATTTCTCCTTTTGACAAGTTGATTTCTTATGCAGCGTTATTATTCTGTGTTTCATTATTGATGCGTAGTATATATGCTATTTATTGTAAACGACATTATGAGGAATGTACGTATCATTTTGTAAATGACAAACGGTTGCTAAAAGAAATGACAACCTTCGCAGGTTGGAATTTCTTGGGGAATGGTTCGTGGATACTAAACAATCAGGGGGTAAATATATTAATTAATATCTTCTTTGGTGTGTCTTTGAATGCAGCCAGGGGAGTTGCCACCACAGTTGATAGTGCCGTTCAGGGATTTGTGCGCAATTTTATGACAGCTGTAAATCCACAGATTACGAAGAGTTATGCAGCAGGTGATTTGGAATATATGCATAAATTAGTGTTTGCTGGTGCTAAGTATTCGGCTTTTATGATGCTGTTCTTTATTATTCCTATTTCCTTGGAGACAGAAATGATTTTACACTTATGGTTGGGAGATGGAATTCCCGATTATGCACCAGTCTTTGTGAGGTTAACGCTAATTTCTTCTATGTGTGTGATCTTAGGAAACACTTTGATAACAGCAGTGTTTGCAACAGGAAATATTCGCAATTATGAACTTGTTATGGGACTTATGGCTTTGTCAAATTTCCCGATTGTATGGATAGCATTTAGGATGGGTGCTTCTCCTGTTGCTGCATATATAGTCTATTTCTGTGTTTATTTCGCCATGATATTTGTTCGTTTGTATATGGTGAAGGACTTGATACATATGTCAGCATGGGCATACGTCAGAGAAGTGTTTGTCCGTGTGCTTATTGTTGGATTATTGTCCATAGCTTTACCACTTGTCTTTTTCTTTACTCAAGAAGACTCTTTATGGAGACTATTAGAAATAGGGATAGCTAGTGTACTTTGTACCATGTTAAATGTCTATTTTATTGGTATGAAATCTGATGAAAGGGGGATGGTTCTTAGCTTTATAAAAAAGAAAATGCCGTTTTTTCAAACCTTAATGTGTTGATTGACATAAAAAGGACTGGATGACTGGATATTCATTTTTTTATTAAATGTATTATGAAACAAATTCTTTATAAATTATTAGGTAAGAGGTATACGTGTTTAGCAATGAATTACCGTCAGCTTCAAACGTATTGTTATTCCTTGATTTTTCCTTATCGTTATAAAAAAGAAAGATATAAAGGTACTTTTTTGCTTAAGGAACCTGAATATGAATATGATAAGTGCTTCTCTAAACCTGTTGATCGTGTTATATATGTTTTTTGGGTAGGAGATGATGTTATTCCTCCTAAAAGGATGAATGGTATCAACTCATTGAGGGAAAATAGTGGGGTTGATGTTAAAATCATTACCTTGAACAATTTGAATGAGTATATTGTCCCCGATGATCCATTGCCCCCAGAGTTCGATTATTTGTGTTTTGTACATCGTGCTGATTATTTGCGAACTTATTTTATGTACCATCATGGAGGTGGTTATGCAGATATAAAACCGAGTACAGGCTCGTGGATTGAAGCTTTTGATAGATTGGATTCATCTGAAGCTTATGCAATAGGATACCCCGAAGTTGGTTTTGAAGGTGTTGCTAATCAAGATATTAAAAATACCCAATTAAAACGTGACACCCAAAATTACTGGAGATATATGATTGGTAATGAAAACTATATATTTAGGCCACATACAAGATTTGCTGCAGAATGGTTGACAGAGTGTAAACATCGGGTGAAAAGCTTCTCGGAAGAATTGCAGATGCATCCTGCCCAAGATCCTCGTGGGCAAACAGGCGGATATCCTGTTCCTTGGTCATATATATTAGGCCAAATATTTCATCCTTTATGTCTAAAGTATCATGATAAGTTATTGAAAGACAAAGCTTTGAGACCCTTATTTGAGAATTATAGATAGCTAAAGAGTTGCAAGTATAATGATACATGAAACTATGAATTTGAGACCAAAGAACTTTCTGTTGACACTTTGGGGACAGATTCGGGGCTTAAATCTGTATTTGTTTCGTCATGCTATCATTGTGACTGGCTATGTGGATGATCATACATGGTCTGGAATACGTCATAGAAACTGGGGAGATGATCTGAACTACTATTTCTTAAGCAAATTGATTGGTCGGCCAGTCATAATGTATCATAACTTTAAGTTTGCCAAGTGGTTTCATTTGAAGAATTATCTATGCATAGGAACCCTGCTTGATGCTGTAAGATATGCAAACCCACAAACGATAGTTTGGGGAAGCGGTGTGTCTGGGCAAGAGCGATCGTTCGTTCATCCTGAAAACATACTTGCTGTTCGGGGACCTAAAACCAAAGAGTTTTGTGATCGCTATGGTGTTATATGCCCTAAAGTTTATGGTGATCCTGCATTGTTGTTACCACTGGTGTATTCTGCCCCCCCCCCTATAGGAGAGAGAGCCTCAAAAAAGTATCGTTTAGGGATTATACCACATGTAGTGGATTTGCATCATCCGGTTGTAGAGGATATAAGAAAGAATTATGCAAATGAGATTCTTATAATTGATTTAGCAAATTACAAGAAATGGACAGACATAATAGATATGATTTGTTCTTGTGAGCGAATTCTTTCCAGTTCACTTCATGGTTTGATTGTTTCAGATGCATATCAAGTTCCCAATTGTTGGATAAAATTGTCTGGGAAAATTCCTGGTGGATACTTTAAGTACCGCGATTATGGATCGTCAATTGGACGTGGTTTTGAGAAACCATCCCATATTGAAAAGGTTACAGATATCACAGATTTAGTTTGTTACACAGAGTTGTATTTCTCATGCGCTAAGCCAGAAAAGATAAAGGAACTGCAAGATGGGCTCATAAAAGTGGCACCATTCAAGGTGTCCGTTATGTAGCTGGGGAAGGCGCAAACGATTTGTGAAGATTGGAAGCATAAACCATCTAAATGGTATAGAGATATTATAGTTAAATAATACTCTCTATTTTGTGGCAGAATAGTTGTTAAAAGTTCCAAGTAAGTATTGGTTAATCAGATTTTTATCTTTTTTTTGGGGGGGAGAAAATGGGGAAAGTAATAGCAATTTCAATTATCGTACCTATTTATAATATGGAGAAGTTGATGCGTAAGTGTCTTGACTCTATATTGGCTCAGACATTTGATGATTATGAATGTCTGCTGATAGATGATGGTAGTACTGATGGCTCGCCCGCCATTTGCGAGGAATATGCAGCAAAAGATAGTCGTTTTAAGGCTTTCCATAAACCAAATGGAGGATTGAGTGATGCTCGTAATTGGGGATTGGCGCATTCAGAAGGAAAATATACCATTTTCTTCGATCCTGATGACTGGGTGGATGCAGACTGTCTGAAAGATATGTATGCTAAGGCTCTGGAAACAGATGCAGACATGGTGATGTGCGATTTGTTTTACAATGACAAATATTGTCAGACGTATTGCAAACAAGAACCAACATCTACTAATCACAATGACGTGTTAAAAGACTTGATTACAGGAAAGGTTTTTGGATTTACAGTAACCAAAATGATTCGTCGTACACTTTATCAGCAATATACACTTGCTTATCCTAAAGGTATGTTTGGTTGTGAAGATCAATATACAATGTGTAAATTGCTGAAGAATGATGTAAGGATTACTTATCTCCCTAAGGCATACTATCACTATATGTATTATGGAAACCTCTCCCAGTCTAGGAATTATAATGAAAATACACTTCAGATGGATATACAGATTAGAGATATGTTTGTCGAATTGCTAAAAGATACGGATTATAAAGATTTGGCATACAAGTATAAAACCGTTTATATGGTAAATAGAGCTTTCCTCTATGGGGAAAAAGTATATTCTTCGAATGGGTATTGTGAATCATTTGGTAAATATAAGAATCTTGTATTGAATAATATTAGCGGATATATGAAGCCGTTTCAAATTCTTTCTTTTTGGGGATTTTTTCATTTTTCCAGAAGATTGTTTGGATTATTATTTAAGATAAAGCAATTATTCAAAAGAATAAAAAGGATAGTATGATATATTTTTATGTTCTTTTGCTAGTTCTGTCTTTTGTAGGAGAAACTTTCTCTTATAAGAACAAGATAAGGCTATTAGCGCTATTTTGTGTCGTGCTTGCATGGGGAGCAGGTACTCGTGCCGATTGGCCTGATCAGTTGGTTTATCAAATTGGATTTGAACAATATACACCAGCGCTTTGGGATTGGTCATTGAGTGATGAACCATTTGGATACAGAGAGCATGGATTCTTTTTCCTTGGTATTTTGTGTAAAAGTATTACTTCAGATGTTACTTTTTATTTCTGCGTAATATCTTTTTTAACATTTGTTTTTTTATTTCAAGATATCAAGAAATATAATTATACTTATCCATTGATTGGTCTATGTGTGTATGTTTCTCGTTTCTTTGTTGGTAGAAATCTTTTGCAAATAAGAGCAGGATTGTGTTATGCTATTATACTTTTAGGTGTTCGGTATATCTCAAAACGCGATTGGTTCCACTATTTTTTAATTGTTTTTATTGCATATCTTTTCCATTCTAGTGCTTTGGTTGCTATTCCTTTATATTTTTTACCACTTTTAAACTTAAAAAAGAAACACATTTTCTTATTTATTGGATTAGCTTTCCTAATAACTATATTTTTTACTCCTTTTTTGCAAGGATTCATAACTGATACAGGATCAGACCTTGATACTTCAATCAAAGGATTTTCTTCATATTTGACGGAGGAAGAACAAGAAAAAGCTAAAGGTTTAGCGAATCCTATGATTTATTATCAAGTTTTTCTCCTTTTTGCATTTGTTGTTAATGAAAAGAAATTGAAAGCCATCATTCCTCATTATTATACAATTAGAGATGCTTATTTTTATTCTACTTTCATATTGATAACTTTTTCGATGTTTCTTACTCTTTCTGCTCGTACATCAACATTGTTCGCTACATTTGAAATTGTTATCATACCAAGTCTAATTGAAATGTTGGGTAAGAAAAACAAATGGATTGTATTTCTTAGTTTAGCATTTGTTCTTATATTTATCATGTTGTATAATCTCGGTGCTAAGGCTTTCAGAATGCCTGTTTTTTAGAATGAAGGTATTTGTCATTACTCCAAGTCTTTCTCATGGTGGAGCTGAAAGAGTAGCTTCTATCTGGGCTAATGGATTACAAAACCTTGGTCATGAAGTTGTAGTTGTTACAAATCTTTGTGATACAATCATGTATGAGTTAACTCCTGTGATCAAAGTTTTGCCGCTTTTCTCTGATAAAACTAATAAGTATTTAAAATATATATGTGCTGTAAAGAGATTAAGGCAATATTTGAAAAAGGAAAGACCAAATGTGATTATTGGGGTTATGGCAGTTCCCTCGTTTATGGGCTTATTGGCTTCTATAGGGTTGAGAGTTCCTGTTGTTATGACAGAGCATAATTCTTTTGAAAGACCCAAATGTGCCCCAATGCCAGTACTTGATAGAATAACAAAGTTTTATATAAATCACTTCTATAGTTATATTACCGTATTAACGCGTGCAGATTTGGAAGTAGTGAAAGGCCGTTTTAAGAATATATCAGTTCTTCCTAACCCTTTAGCTTTAACTCCCCTAAAAAACGTTCCTCTTAAAAAAAATACAATTTTGGCTGTTGGAAGAATAGACGCTTGGCATTATAAAGGCTTTGATGTGCTAATTAAAGCTTGGGGAACATTAATGAAGAATGAAGAATTTAGAAAGAAAAATCCTGGCTGGAGATTACAGATAGCAGGGGAGGGAAGTAATATAAACTTTGATTTCTTGAAACAGCTTTGCATAACATACGGTGTGGATAACTATGTGGATTTCTTGGGATTCAGGAAAGATGTTGCTTTGTTATATCAGCAGGCTTCCGTTTTTGTCTTGTCAAGTAGGTACGAAGCGTTTGGTATGGTCTTGATTGAAGCTATGAGTCAAGGGTGTGCATGCATTGCATGCGATTATAAGGGACGTCAAAAAGATATTATTACTTCTGAAGGTGAAGGGCTATTATGTAATACAGAAGATGTTGAACAATTGGCGATTGCTATGAACAAGGTGATTTCTGATAAATCTTTAAGAGAAAAAATGCAAGAGGGAGGCATTAGGCGTTCTTTATTCTATAGTCCTGGCAACATCGTTGGAAAATTAAATGATATTTTATGTGCTGTCGCTAATTGAGTTTTTTTTATGATAGCTGAGTTTGTTATTTTTACTGCTACTTATAATAGGGCAGAAAGATTAAAAATTCTATTTCGATCATTAAAGAAATTAGATTATACTGATTTCTATTGGCTAATAATAGATGATGGATCTTCCGATAATACTCCAGAAATTGTAAAAGAGCTACAAAACAATAGCTCTTTTAAAGTTTTATACCACCGCTTGCCCTCCAATGGCGGGAAACATAAGGTGATGAAATATGCTTTTTCTCATCTAGATGCTAATTATGCTGTCCAAATAGATGATGATGACGAATTAACTCCTGATTGCTTGACAGTTTTTTTGCGCGAGTGGAAAAGACTTGAAGATGAAGGGAATAAAGAAATTGGGGAAATAAGGGCATTGGTAAAAGATCAGAATGATTTTATAGTCGGTAATCATGGGCTAATAAAAGGTGATTATATAGACTCTGATTATATTACTATGAATTGGGTTCTTGATTCTCGTCTTGAAAACATTTCATGTTATAGGTGTGATGTGTTTAAACACTTAGATTTGTTTGAGAATCTTGAGGGGGCCTGGCTTTATGATAAAGTGCATATGGTATATGAAGATGTCTTTTGGAATAGATTTGCTAGAGTATATAAAACTCGTTATATTCGTGATGTTTTAAGAATATATAACAGAGGAACAAGTGGAAGCTTAACAGCGACAAGTATAAACAGGACGAAGTGCTATAATTATGTATTTACAAATACTATTGTCTTAAATGAATTAGGTAAAGAAAAGTATTGTAATATCAGAAGGTTGTTGAAGTCTTTAGCTCAGTATTGGGCGTGCGCATTAGCGCTGAAATTACCAATTAAAAAGTGTTTTACTTCTTTAAAAGGTGTAGGTGTAAGGTTAATTAGTATTTTAGTCATTCCTCTGGCATGGCTTGTAGGTCTTTATTTTGTAAAATATAAATTTTAGTAATATGAATAGATTTGAATATTGGATGGAAAACCCGAGTGCTTTGGTTTCAAGCATCTTGGCGCGTATAGGTAAGAACTGGTCTGATGAAAAGTATATTAAGACTCTATATAGATGGGGGCTTGGTAGAAAATTGAATTTGGATAATCCAAAGAGATTATCAGAAAAACTGCAATGGTTGAAATTATACAATAGACAACCGCTCTATACTCAACTTGTTGATAAATATCAAGTGAAAGAGTTTGTTTCTTCCAAGGTAGGCGCAGATTACGTTGTTCCATTACTTGGTGTTTGGAATCATTTTGATGAGATAGATTTTACTAAACTGCCTAATCAGTTTGTACTCAAGACGACTCATGATAGTGGTAGTGTCATTGTCGTTAAAGATAAATCGGTCTTTGATAAAGTCGAGGCAAAAGAGAAACTTGAACGCTCTCTGCATCATGACTTTTACAAAGGAGGACGCGAATGGCCGTACAAAGATGTACCAAGGAGAATTATTGCCGAAAAGTATATACCCTCGTTAGGTCATCCGGATTCTATTGAGTATAAGATTACCTGTATGAATGGTGAAGTTAAATTTGTCACTTTCTGCAAGGGGCCTGCCCATACGGATTTAAGTTTAAGAACCAACGATCATTTTGATAAGGATTTCAAGCGTTTACCATTTTATGTATATTATAAGAACTCAAATTGTGATTATGAAAAGCCAAAGACATGGGATAAGATGATAGAGATTTCTGAGATACTTGCAAAAGATATTCCATACGTACGAGTAGATTTTTATAATTTAGGAGATACTGTCTATTTCGGAGAAATGACTTTTTTTACTTGGGCGGGATTTTTGAAGTTTAATCCTGACAAATGGGATGAAATATTGGGCTCATGGCTTAAATTGCCAGAAAAAAAAGGAACGGAGGCTAATTACTAGTTTAGATTTTGAACACAAACACTAAGAGCATATGAATAGGGTAACTCACCTTGTTACACATCCTAAAGAATGGTTACTTGTTGTCTTGGGACATTTATTTCATGGTATTTCTGACAAACAGTATTTGGAGTGGGTCTATCGAATCGTTTTTGGAAAGAAACTTGACATTGATAATCCGCAGACATTTAATGAAAAACTATGTTGGATGAAGGTTTACTATCGGAAACCGATTTTGACACAATTGGCTGATAAGTACAGTGTGAAGCAGATAGTAGCTGAGAATATAGGTGAAAAGTATGTGGTGCCTTGTTATGGAAAATGGAAAAAGGTAGATGATATTGATTTTAGTAAGCTTCCACAACGTGTGTTTTTAAAGTCCAATCATGATAGTGGAGGTGGAATCTTGGTAGATCAGTCAAAAGGTATTGATTGGAAAGCTTTATATAAACGGTTTAACCACCGCACCCTGAAAGGAAGAAATAACTATTGGCATCTACGAGAGTGGCCGTATAAGAACATAGAACCGTGCATATTGGCTGAAGAATACCTGGATGAAGGTACTGGTCATGAGTTGCATGACTATAAGTTCTGGTGTTTCAGTGGCAAGCCTACCTATATGTATATCACAAATAAGGGAAAGGTGATCAAGGAGAATTTCTATGACATGGATTTCAATCCTATGCCTATTTGTCACGGGTTTGAGCGGGCGGTTCCAGAATATGAGAAACCTGAAAATTTCGAAAAAATGAAAGAATTGTCAACTGTCTTGTCCAAAGATTTTCCATTCGTGAGAATCGATTTCTTTGATGTGAAAGGTCGGCTATACTTTGGTGAATACACATTTTATGATTGGGGAGGATTGCGTCCTTTTAAATCAAGTGAAACAGACTTAAGATTAGGTTCCTTAATAAAACTTCCTTGTTAGTTTGTAATTAGATTTAGATAATGAAATTAACCTTTGTTACTTCAACGTTGCATTCTGGAGGAAGTGAACGCGTTATGGCACTTCTTGCCAATAGTTTCTGTGAGAGAGGTTATGATGTGGAAATTGTATGTATCAATAAACATGTTGTTTTTTATCCCTTGTTGGAGGGGGTAAAGGTTCATTTCGCTGAGGACGAGGTGGGCAGTTCGTATTTTCGAAAAACAATTTGGCTACGAAAACATATCAAGAATGATAGACCTGACATCGTTATTGCATTTATGTTAGAGGTCTTCTGTATGACTTTGTTTGCATTAATAGGTGTTGATGTTCCAGTCATTTCCTCGGAAAGAATAGATCCTCATTTCTTTGGAAAAGCGAAAGGGGTTATGCGTTGGGTACTGCTACGGAGAACAACACATTTGGTTGTTCAGACTCAACAAATAAAATCGTTCTATTCGGAGGCTTTGCAGAAACGGACTTCTATCATACCTAATCCTGTGACGGATAAAGTGTTCAAACTTTCGCCTGCGGTGAAGCAAGACAGGCTGATTGCTGTTGGTCGTCTGGCATATCAAAAAAATTATCCGATGATGTTTGAGGCCTTCAAACGACTGATGAACGAGTTTCCTTCCTATAGTCTTGTAATCTATGGTGATGGCCCTCAGCGAGAGGAATTAGAATCGTTAATTGCGAGTTCTCAGTTACAGGAGAGAGTTCTGTTGGCAGGAAAAACTGAGAAGATTATTGAGGAAATGAATAACAGCAGGGCTTTCTTGATGACTTCTGACTACGAAGGGATGAGCAATGCCATGCTGGAAGCATTATGTGTTGGGCTTCCTATCATTACCACAGACGTGTCGGGAGCAAAAGACTTGGTTGAAGATGGGGTGAATGGTTTCGTAACCAAACCAAGAGATGTTGGGGAGTTTGCTAAGGCTGTAAGTCTTGTGCTGTCGAATAAGGTTCTGATAGAACAAATGGAAATCAATAATAAGAATAAAGCAAAAGCGTATCATAAGAATCATATTGTTGACCAATGGGAGTCTTTGATACATCAGATAGTATAAAAATAATGTGTGGAATCTGTGGAGTCATAGATAATAAGAAACTATTCTATGAAGTAGGAAATCTGATGGTACAATCCATGATACATCGTGGGCCAGATCATCAAGAAGTAAAGTTGTTCCCTGAGCATAATTGTATGTTGGGTCATGCCAGACTGTCGATTATAGACTTGTCGGCAGCTGCAAATCAGCCGTTGGAATATAATCAGTATGTCATTGTGTTCAATGGGGAAGTGTATAACTTTAGGGAGATTCGGAAGGAACTGGTCGCGAGAGGACATGATTTCTTACTTGATTCGGATACGGAGGTTATACTGCATGCTTTTGCAGAATGGGGAAAAGATTGTGTGGAAAGATTCGTCGGAATGTTTGCTTTTGCTATCTTGGATAAAGAAAAAAATAGGCTGACACTGGTACGAGACAGGGCAGGGATTAAGCCGCTATATTATTATGAAAAGGATGGGGTCTTCATGTTCGGAAGCGAATTGAAGGTGTTTTATCCTTATCCTTCTTTCAAGAAGAACATCAGAAAAGATGCTGTGGGGATGTATTTTAAGTATGGATACGTTCCTGCTCCTTATTCCATTTTCGAAAATACCTGGAAGTTAAAACCTGGCCATGTGCTCGAATATGATATTAACAAACGGGAAATGATCATTTCCAAGTATTGGGATGTGATGGACTTTTATAAACGTCCAAGATTGACTGTCTGCTATGAGGATGCAAAGAGGGAATTGGAGAAATTATTGCAATCTGCATTTGATTATCGGATGGTATCTGATGTGCCTGTAGGGGTGTTCTTGAGTGGTGGTTATGATAGTGCTTTACTAACGACGCTACTGCAGAAAGACCGCACAGAGAAACTGAAGACGTTTACTATTGGCTTTGAGGATGAGAATTGGAACGAGGCACCTGCAGCTAAGGAACTGGCAGAAAAATTGGGAACTGACCATACGGAATACATGTGTACTCAGGAGGATTGTAAGAAAATCATACCAGAATTGCCCTTCTACTATGACGAGCCATTTGCTGATAACTCTGCTGTTCCAACTATCTTGGTAAGTAGGTTGGCAAGAAAACAGGTGAAGGTAGCATTGAGTGCTGATGGTGGAGATGAGACTTTTGCAGGATATAATCGATATGGGGGATTGTATGGAGTCCATAAGATCCTCCGAATGATGAGAGGTATAAAAAGTAGGCACCTTTCCGATTGGTGTTGCCATGTAGGGAATGCTTTTACCAAACCATACTCTTTTATGCATGAGAAAAGCGAAGCTTTCTCAAAAATATTGGCTTTGGAGCCTCAATATCGTGTTGCGTTAACTGCGGAAAGTGGTTCGTTCAGTACATTGTCTGAAAGTGTGTATAAGGATGTGTGCTGTTTGGATTATCCCTGTCCATTGTTTTTATTTGATGAAAGAGAATTTGATGATCCTATCTCTGTGGCAACGGCAATGGATTATGTGAACTACATGCCTGATGATATACTTGTGAAGGTTGATCGGGCTACAATGAGTGTTTCATTAGAAGGAAGGGATCCTTTGCTTGATCATCGCATAATTGAGTATGCTGCGCAATTGCCAATAACCTATAAGTTTGACAAGGGGAATAAGAAACGTATATACAAAGATATTCTATATCAGTATGTTCCAAAAGAAATGATGGAACGCCCCAAAAGTGGCTTTATGATGCCTGTGGATACTTGGCTAAGAGGAGATTTGAGGTATTTGTTAGAGGATAATTTAGGTTCAACACTTAATGCTGATGTCTTTCATGTGGAAAAAGTGAAAAAACTAAAGAATCTGTATCTTGAAGGTAAATTAGGCCATGAAAACAAGGTTATATGGAGAATATTGGCGTTTCAGCTGTGGAAAAAACAAAATCTAAATTGAGAGTGATGAGAATATCTGTTTTAATGTCTGTTTATCACTCAGAGAAAAGTCTATATTTAGATAAAGCTTTGGAAAGTGTGTATGATGGTCAAACTGTCAAGCCAAGTCAGATTGTTTTGATAGAAGACGGTCCTTTGACTCCAGAGCTATATACTGTGATTGAAAAATGGAAAAACAAAATTGGTGAGATTTTATCTATTTGTGTCAATGGGGTTAATCTTGGGCTAACAAAAAGTCTTAATAAAGGAATACAATATGTGAAAGGAGATGTGATCGCGCGTATGGATAGCGACGACATCTCGGATTCGAGAAGGTTTGAAAGGCAAGTTGCCTATTTAGAACAAAATCCTGACGTAGATATTGTTGGGGGCTCCTTGCAGGAATTTGACGAAACAAACTTGTGCTTGAATATAAGGCACTATCCTTTGACACATGAGGAAGCTTGCAAATATATTGTTAAGGCCTGTCCTCTAGCTCATCCTTCGGTGATGATGAGACGACGCATCTTTGATGAAGGATTGAAGTATGATGAGCGATATAGAATGAGTCAAGACATTAAGCTCTGGTATGACGCAATTTTAGCCGGATATCGTATTGGGAATATCCCAGAAGTTATCCTTTTCTTCCGTCGGGAAGGTGATGTTTTTAAGAGGAGAAGTAGGGCTAAAGCTTGGAATGAGTTTAAAATCTATATGAACGGGATATATAGAATGAAAGGCATAATGACTTTCTCTTATATATATCCTATTGCGAGATATTGTTTTAGAAATCTTCCGCCAACTGTAGTGAAGTGGATTTATGGAAGTAAAATGAGAAAAAAAGTGTTAGAATAAAGGCGAAATCTTTTGTCACAAAAGCCATTTCATGATTTTGTTTTATGATAATCTTCTGCTTTCGTTGTTGAAGTCCTCGCTATGGAATAGGGAGGAGGATAAAAGAACATTGGAACAGCTGATAGGAGAGAATGCGGGTAGGATAGACTGGGAGCGGATTGTGAATCTAGCTGTGGAGCAGACGGTTGTAGGTCATGTCACGGAGGCCATAACTTGTTTGCCGAAGGACCAGCGTCCGGAAAAGAGTCTTTATTTTAGTCTGGTTTCACAGGTTTCTGACATTGAAAAGAGAAATGTTCAGATGAACCGTTTTGCATATATCCTGATGGATAACCTGGAGAGAAAAGGGTGTCACGCGTTGCTATTGAAAGGTCAGGGGGTAGGGAGGAATTACCAGAATCCACTACACAGACAGCCGGGTGACATAGACTTGCTATTGATCGATAAAGAGGAATATAAACGTGCAAGAGATTTGTTGGGCAGAATAGCAGAAAGCGAAGGGGACGAGAGCAAAGAACGACAGCACAGTGATTTCGTGGTGAAAGGTTTCGTCGTGGAGGTACATGGGCAGTTTCAGTTCCTTATTTGTCGCAAATGTACAGATCATTTGTCAAGTTGGACAAGAGAACGTCTTCAGGCTCCTCCTATTTCTGTTAACTTGATGAACAGCTCTGAGAGTGATGAAAAGGTGAAGTTGCCTCCCGTTCAATTTGATGTGGTGTTTATCTTTGCCCACATGTTGAATCATTTTATGACAGGTGGCGTGGGATTGCGACAAATATGCGATTGCATGATGTTCCTCTATAAGAATTATGAAGATGTTGACAAGGAAGTACTGAAGGATGATTTGGAACGATTGGGATTGACCAAGTTCTGGAAGGTATATGCGGCAATGGCGGTTGATTTCCTTGGTTATCCAAAGGAGAGAATGCCTTTGTATGATGCTAGTTTTAGGCAAAAAGGGGAAAGGATGTTGGAAAATGTTTTCAAGACGGGCAATTTTGGCGCGATACAGAAAAAGAGTCAATTGTCGGACGATACGAATAAATGGCTGAAAAAGGTGGTAACTTGTTGGGGGCAAATACCTGTCTATTGGCGAGCAGGGAAGTTGTTCCCGAAAGAATCTCTTTATTGTTTTTATCAATATTCAAGGAGAGTGTTGGCTGCTGGGTAACTCAGCGGACGAAAGGTAGCTGGTGTTTCGGAGATATTTAGAAACGAATGAGAATAATTAGAATAATTTGGCCACGAATTGGTCTTAATGACAGGAGTTTTTGGTTGTTTTGAAACGAATGAGAATAATTAGAATAATTTGGCCACGAATTCCAATAAATGACTGAATATTAGGAAACGAATGAGAATAATAAGAATAACTCAGCTTTCTCTACGTCGGGAGTTGTCAGGTGTTATTGGGAGTTAGCAGCCTTTCAGGCTGTGAAGTTAACGGTCATTAGTTCTCCATTAGAATGGTATTGTCCGCTAACTCCACGAGCCGAAGGCTCGTTAACTACAGCTAACTCCCGCTAACTCCCAGAAAGTGGAGTTTTCGACAGTTGAATAAAAAATAATTATATTCACTAATTCTATTATAATAGTTTTCTGTTTGTAATATGAGTTTTTATGTGATAGGAATGGGGGTGATTGTCCCGTTATTGGTGTCATTGATGTTGGTGGCGTGGATTCATCCCTATATAGTGAGAATGGCGACGCTGAAAGATATTGTCGATAATCCGGATGCGAGGAAGTTGCAAAAAAAACCAGTGCCGGTGCTGGGCGGCTTTGCCGTGTATTGGGGACTAGTGGTCGGAGTCGGATTGACCAGCATGTTCTTCAACAGCTATGCGCTGTTCACGTCGATAGTGGCCATTACGGTCATGATGTATATAGGGATATTGGACGACATACTAGGATTGAGCCCGACACTGAGATTGGTGTTGGAAATGGCTTTCATTGGATTTGTCATCTGGATGGATCAGGTGAGCATCAATAACTTGCATGGATTGTTTGGTATTTATGACATTCCGTTGCGTTGGTCGATTCCCATCTGTATTTTCGGTGGCGTAGGCATCATCAATGCCGTGAATATGATAGACGGTGTAGATGGGTTGTCGTCGGGATTTTGCGTGATGGCCAGTGCGATTTTTGGAACGGCCTTTTTCTTGTCGAAAGACGGAACGATGACGGTGTTGGCGGCTCTTTGCATTGGGTCGCTGTTGCCTTTCTTCTTCCACAATGTGTTTGGACAGAAGACGAAAATGTTCATTGGTGACGGTGGTACGCTGATGATGGGCATGGTGATGACCATCTTCGTTATGCACATCATTGACAGAGGGTCGCGCGTAACCTATAATTTCCCAAATTTGGGTGCCATTGCTTTCCCCCTCTCGGTGCTTTCAGTTCCGGTGTTTGACACGTTGCGTGTGATGACGGGACGAATCATGAAGGGTGTATCGCCATTCCATGCTGACAAATCGCATTTGCACCATCTGTTCATAGAAATGGGATTCTCGCACATTGGCACCACGTTCTGCGTACTCTCTCTGAATTTCTTCAATGTGTTGTGCTGGTTAACCACCTATCAGTTGGGAGGTGGAGCCATGGACCAATTGGTAGTAGTGGTGTTTGTCGGATTTATGATTACCACGGGATTCTATTATGTGGTGAGAAGGCTGAATCACGAGAACTGGCCGTATATAGCATTGAAGAAGTGTGCCCGATGGAGCCATATTGAGACAGGGCCGCTGTTCTATTGGGTAAGAAGAATGGTGGATAAGTGGTGAGCACGGGGAATCGGAAATCCCCGTGAACGTGTAATGGTAGATAAGTGGTGAGTACGGGGATTCGGAAATCCCCGTGTGCGAGGAATGGAAGATAAGTGGTGGGCACGGGAATTCGGAAATCCCCGTGAACGAGAGAACAGAGATAAGTGCAAATAAAGATGGACTTTTGTGTTGAACTCCTTGTAACTTCTTGAAATTCTTGAACTCCTAAAACAAAAAAGCGTTGGGGCTAAAATTGCCACCAACGCTTTTTTTGTTTCTGTTCGTCTGAAGCTTCGCCTCTACTGGCACGGCGGGTTTCTTCGATGACTTGTCGATAGGTCTTTTTGTGAGTCACCATGTCGTAGATGACACCCCAGTCGGGAAGACCGCCAATGTTGCGGTCGTCAATGAAAAGATCGGCTTTGAGCTTTCGACTGAAGTGATTGTTATACTCAACCTTTTCTTCAGGGAAGTCCTTGTTGACTGCATAGAACTCGACTCCGCGCTCACGGCACCAGTTGATGGCATCGTCGAGCAGCTGGTCTTCACGGCATGACCACAGGATGAGCTTGTGGTGGTCTTTGATGAGCATCTTTAAAGTATCGGTCGCGAAAGGTATTTCGCGACCGATGTTTGGATACTCATGTTCGACGATGGTTCCGTCGAAATCTACTGCGATTGTCATGAGCGATTAGAGTTTGATGGAGTCATCGTTCTTGTTGCCATAGTTGCTCTTGCGGTAGTTGCCATAGCCATAGCCGCCATATACGCTGCCATAACCGTAGCGACCATAGCCGTAGCCATACTTGCCGTAGCGTCCGTAGCCGTACTGGGCGTAGCGGCCATACTTGCCGTAGCCGTAGTAGTAGCCATACTTCTTCTTCGACATGTCGATGCCGTTGATGACAATGGCAACGTTGGGAAGTTTGTTGGACTGGCTGAGGCTGTTGATGAGGCCGAAGTTGGACTTCGGTGTGTAGTCGGCACGACACATGAAGATGGTGGCATCGGCGATGCGGCCAATCTGCAATGTATCGGTAACCAGACCCACAGGGGCGGTATCGATGAGCACATAGTCGTACTTCTCCTTGAGCAGGTCGATAACCTTGCCGAGTGCAGGACGCTCTACCAACTCCGACGGGTTGGGCGGGATTGGACCGGCCAACAGCAGGTCGAGGTTGGCGTGTACGCCGGAACTCAGAATCTGAGACTTCACGTCGCTCCAGTTCGGATCGTCCATGGCCAACAACGGTGTGATACCGTGGTGGTGATCTTCAATCTCGAACAGCTCTGCCAAACGAGGCTTACGAATGTCAAGACCAAGCAACACCACGCGCTTGCCCAGCAGGGCATAGCTGACAGCCAGGTTGGCTGCATTGAACGTCTTACCTTCACCCGAAGTAGATGAGGTGAACATAATGACTTTCTGGTGCTCCTTCAGCATGAAGTTGACGTTGGTACGCATCGAACGGAACACCTCCTCCATCTGGTTGTTGGTGTTCTCGTGTACCACGATGTCGGCCTTTGTCTTGGCAGTCTCACTGGCCACAGGAACGTCGGCAATGATGGGCAGACGGGTGAGTCGAGCCACATCGTCATGACCTTCGATGCGGTAGTTGAGGAACTTGATGAGGAACAGGATGAGTGCAGGGATGAGCAGACCAGCGAGCAAGGCAATCAAGAGGATGATCTGGCGCTTGGGGCTGATCTGACCCAACATTTGGGGCGTATCGAGCAACTTTCCCTTGTCGGCAGTGGCGGCCAGGGAGATGGAGTTCTCCTCACGTTTCTGCAACAGCATGAGGTAAAGACCCGACTTCACTTCCTGCTGACGACCAATCTGGGTCAGGATGCGCTCCTGTTCAGGAGTCTGTGCAATCTGGCTGCTGTATTTGCCAGCCTGAGAGGCGATGCTGCTGCGGCGAATCTCCAAACCGCGGCGAGCCTGATTCAGAGCCTGGCGGATGGAACTGCTCAGACTTTCCAACTGAGCGGTGAGCGGGGTCACCGTGGGGCTGTTCTCGGCAGCTGAACGGAGCAGACGGTTGCGCTCCATGACAATATTATTGTATTTGTCGATAAGTCCCGTTGTTGCACCATCCTGGATGCCAATGTTTCCAGGCAGCAACTGATATTTGTTCACGGGGTTGTCAACTTCCTGGCTGAGGCTGTTCAGCAACTGAATCTGAGTGCTGGCTTCGGCCAGTTTTTGCTCATATTCGTTAGAGTTTCCTACAGCCTGAGAGGCATTGATGCGGAGCTCCACCATTCGGTTTTGCTTCTTGTAGCTCTCGATGGCACCTTCGGTAGAGCCCAGCTCGTTGTTGATTTTCTCCAGACGGCTGTTGATGAACTCCTCGGTGCGGATGGCCACCTGGTTCTTGTCCTCATTGGCCTGACGGTTATAGACCACGGCCAGCTGTTTCAGATAGTCGGCGGCGCGCTGGGGAATCTCGTCGGTGAAGATGAGGCGGGCAATCGAGGTGGTTTTCGACGACTGTGCCACACTCAGACCACCAGCATACTTGTATGCAGCGGCGGCGGGCGACGTGATGGTCACCAACTCGGCATCGCCGTTAGACATGGGTTTCGAGGTGTTGGCGGTGAAATAAATCACGCCGGCACCCGTACCGATGGTGCTGGGCAGTGCGTTGAAGGTCTTGTCGATGGTGTAGGGACCACGCTGTCCGCCGTTGGCCAACGGAACGTAGTAGCTACCCGTGACATGATAGCCGCCTTTCTCCTTTTCGATGCGGAGTTGGATGGGGCTTGTCAGTCGCTCGATGTGGATGCGGTCCACATCCACACTTACGGGCTGATTCTTGTACATCAGCTTGTCAACGACTTTGCCTTCCGACCTGTATGTGACGTAAAGCTTAAGGTCGCGCACGGCCTGCGTGGCCAACGAGCGTGAAGCCAAAATCTCCATCTCGTTGTCGATACCATAGTTGCTTGTCAGCATGCCAAGGTTGTTCATGTCGAAAGAACTGCGCGCACGGCCAGTGTTGTTCTCGTCCTTGATCAGCAGTTTGGCCGTTGCCTGATAGACGGGCGTGGCATAACGCAGATAGAGGAAAGCCAGACCGAGGCATAGAAGCACGGAGAGTACGAACCATTTCCAATTCAGCACGAGCGTCATCAGAATGGCTTGAAGGTCGAAAAACGATTTCTCGTCTTCCTCTTGGATGTTCTCCAATTCCAGGTTTTTGTTTTCTTCCATTTTTGTTTTTTGTTATTTTTTTTGTTGTTGATTTTTTCTATGGTGGGATGGGGGCATGTGGGCCTTATTCCGAGATGCGGAGCAGGTATTTTCCGTAGTCGTTTTTGGCCATGGGTTGGGCCAACTGGCGCAGTTGCTCCTTGCTAATCCATCCACGCTTGAAGGCGATTTCCTCCAAACAGGCAATCTTCAATCCTTGGCGTTTCTCTATCACCTCGATGAAGGTGCTGGCCTCGGAGAGACTGTCGTGCGTACCCGTGTCGAGCCATGCGAATCCGCGCTTGAAGGTCTGTACTTTCAGTTGTTGGAGCTTCAGATACTCTTGGTTGACGGTCGTGATTTCCAGTTCACCGCGGGCACTGGGCTTGATATGCTTGGCTATCTCCACCACGCTGTTGGGGTAGAAGTAAAGTCCCACCACGGCGTAGTTGCTCTTAGGCTCTTTGGGCTTCTCCTCGATGCTGAGGCAGTTGCCGTTGGCGTCGAACTCGGCTACGCCGTAACGCTCAGGATCGCTCACCCAGTAGCCGAAGACTGTGGCTTTGTTGTCATTGGCATCGGCCACCGCCTGGCGCAATAGTCCCGTGAAACCGGCTCCATAAAAAATGTTGTCGCCCAGCACTAGACACACATTGTCGTCGCCGACAAACTCTTCACCAATGATGAACGCTTGAGCCAGGCCGTCGGGCGATGGCTGTTCGGCATATTCAAACCTGACACCCAACTCGCTACCGTCGCCCAACAGACGACGGAAACCGGGGAGGTCGTGCGGTGTGGAAATGATCAGTATCTCCCTGATACCAGCCAACATCAGCACCGATATCGGATAGTAAATCATGGGCTTGTCGAAGATGGGAATCAGCTGTTTGCTGATGCCTTTCGTAATAGGGTAGAGGCGGGTTCCGGAACCGCCTGCCAATACAATACCTTTCATAATTTTGCAAAATTTCTGTGCAAAGGTAGTAATATTATTTGAATCTACCTATTATTGTCGCCCTTTTTTTATGCTTTTTCAGCAAAGTTCATCTTTTCGGCCTTGGGCATTCTCTCACACAAAGAACGATTCTCCTGGGGTGGGGAGCAAAAAACTGAATCAGAATGGCCGATAAGTGAAAAAAATGCACTACCTTTGCAGCCAATTAGCAATTTAAAACCAATTATTTTATAAGACTGTTATGGGATTTTTATCAAAACTATTCGGGAAGAAAACAGAAGAAGAACATAAGACCGGCGGAATGGAAGACTACATGACGCTCATACGTGTTTATTTTCAGGCAGCTCTCGCCTCACAGTTGGGAATCACCAACCTGGCCATGTTGCCCGACCTGCGCACTTATAAGCAGACGCTCCATGTGCCCACTGTGAACAACAAACTCGGTGTGGGAGAGAAAAACCACTGCAAGCGTATGCTGAAAGATATTTACAACACCAGCGACGATTTCTTCAAGGAAATAGACCAGAGCATCCGCAAAAACTGCCGCAAACTGCAGGACGTGCAAGTGTATCTTATCCAGTTCCAGAACTTTACGCAGGACATGATGATGCTGACGGGCAACCTGATGAAGTTCAAGCTCCGTCTGCCCGGCTTTTTCAAGAACGCACTCTACACCATGACCGAGAAAACTGTGAACGACATCTTTACAAAAAATGATTACAAAGATGCTGGTGTGCTCAAGACTGTGGCTGCCGTGCGGCAGTACAACAACCGTCTGGGATTTTCGCAGAAGTGGGTCACCGATTTCGTCTATCAGGTGGTCATGCTGGCCAAGAAGGAACCCCGGCCCAAGCAGGATCAATAGGAGGTGGGCTTGTTGTTAAGCCTGGCCGTGGTGGTTGATGCTGTGTTTTGAGCGGTTTCGAAGGCGGAAAAACCTTCTTGTCCGTTTAAAAACTCTAATTGACACCCGTAAGCGACAATAAATGAGCAAAATATTTTGCTGTATCAAAAGTTTTTGCTAAATTTGTCGCCAAATTGTAAATCTTATGGACAATACTGAGAAGACAATAACGCTGTTTTCTACCCGTGTGCGGCAGTTGATTCTCCAATTCAAAGACGTGAAAAAGGAGAATGAGGAATTGTATGCCATGGTCGATCAGCGCGATGCCGAAATCAAAAAACTAAAGGCGCAACTTGCTCAGGCCCAGAACGATTACAACTCGCTGAAGATGGCCAAAATGCTCGAAATCACCGACGGCGACTTGGAAACCGCGCAGAAACGAGTGGCCAAGCTCATCAGAGAGGTCAACAAATGTATCACACTTTTGAGTGAAAAGTAAAACTTAAACACCGGAGTGATGGCTGACGAGAACATTAAGCGACAGATAAGATTGCACCTATACGACACCGACATGTCTTTCCGCGTTTCGCAAGAGGACGAGGAACTCTATCGACGTGCCGCCAAACTTATCGACAGCACCGTAAATACATACGCCAAATCGTACAAAGGCAAAATGAGCGAAAAGCAAATCCTCTATTCTGCCATGCTCGTCATTGCGCTCAAAGCCGAACGTGGCGACAAGCGCAACGACACGACACCGTATGAAAATATTCTCAGCAAGCTCACCGGTGAAATCGAGGAAGCACTGAAATGAGAATATTCAAATTTTTAACCTTTAATATTAAGTAATGTTTTTTTTGATAATTGCTGTGGTAGCTGCGCTCCTGGTGGGCGGGGCTATTGGATACTTGATTTTCAGATATGTAATCAAGGGAAAATACAACGAAATGATTGATGCTGCCGCCAAAGAGGCAGAAGTGTTGAAAGAGAAGAAGCTGCTCGAAGTGAAGGAGAAGTTCCTCAACAAAAAAGCTGAACTCGAGAAAGAGGTGCAGCAGCGCAACTCCAAGATTCAGCAGAGCGAAAATCGGCTGAAGCAGCGCGAGATCAGCCTCAATCAACGTCAGGAAGAATTGGGACGTCGCAAACAGGATGTCGAGCAACAGCAGCAGCGTGTTGACAACGAGAAGAAACTCCTGCAGATCAAGCACGAAGAACTGGAGAAGATGCAGAGCCAGGAACGTGCCAAGCTTGAGGAACTGTCGGGACTGAGTGCCGAAGAGGCCAAGAACCGTCTGGTTGAAAGCCTGAAAGACGAGGCTCGCACCGACGCTGCCAGCTACATCAACGAAATTATGGACGAGGCCAAGCTCAATGCCAATGCTCAAGCCAAGAAGATTGTCATTCAGACCATCCAGCGTGTAGCCACCGAAACGGCCATCGAAAACTCGGTCAGCGTGTTCCATATTGACAACGACGAGGTGAAAGGCCGCATCATTGGGCGCGAAGGTCGCAACATCCGTGCCTTGGAGGCTGCTGCCGGCGTGGAAATCGTGGTTGACGACACGCCCGAGGCCATCGTCATCAGTGGTTTCGATCCCATTCGGCGTGAGGTGTGCCGACTGGCGCTCCACCAGTTGGTGGCCGACGGCCGCATCCACCCCGCCCGCATCGAGGAAGTGGTGGCAAAGGTGAAGAAACAGCTCGAAAACGAAATCATCGAAACAGGCAAGCGAACTGCCATCGATTTGGGCATCCATGGACTGCATCCCGAGCTCATCCGCATCATCGGCAAGATGAAATATCGTTCCAGCTACGGCCAGAACCTCCTGCAGCATGCCCGCGAAACCGCCAACCTCTGTGCTGTCATGGCCAGCGAACTGGGTTTGAATCCCAAGAAAGCCAAGCGTGCCGGCCTGTTGCATGATATAGGCAAGGTGCCCGACGAGGAGAGCGAACTGCCTCACGCACTCTATGGCGCCAAGATAGCCGAGAAATTCAAGGAGAAACCAGACATCTGCAATGCCATCGGCGCCCACCACGACGAGATGGAGATGAACACGCTGTTGGCTCCCATTGTTCAGGTGTGCGATGCCATTAGCGGAGCCCGTCCAGGTGCCCGTCGTGAGATTGTTGAAGCCTACATCAAGCGTCTTAACGACTTGGAAGCCATTGCGATGAGCTATCCCGGTGTAACCAAGACTTATGCAATACAAGCTGGTCGTGAACTCCGCGTCATTGTTGGTGCCGACAAGATGGACGATGCCGAGACCGAGGCTCTCAGCGGCGAGATTGCCACCAAGATTCAGAACGAAATGACCTATCCCGGCCAGGTGAAGATCACCGTTATCCGCGAAACCCGCAGCGTTGCCTACGCCAAATAGGCAGAGCAGGTAAGCGTTGTTTGGCATTGATTTTCATTTACTTGCCAATATTAATCCACAACGGCGGCTCCACGTTTTTGAGATGTGGAGCCGCCGTTGAGTTTTTTTTGAGGAATGTATTTATTCGTGAAATGCTTTGTTTTTCATTGTCTGAACATTTAGGTTTGTTCTTTCGGGGCATAAATACATAGAAAAAACAAATTATGCAAATAAAATTATGTTGCTAGCATAATTTTATTTGCATAATTTGTTTTATTCCTTCTTGTATTATTGAAAAACCTATTGATAATAGATTCAGAATTAGGCGGGAAAAGGATTGGGACCTACTTCACAACCACCTTCTTCTTGCCAACGATATAAACGCCCTTGGGCAGTTGGCTCTGATTCAAGTTAACTTGGGTGCCGTTCAGCGTATAAATACGGTTGTCGGCAATACGGCTGGCAACGGTGGCCATGTCCTTGATGCCTGTCACGTAGTCGCTATAGTCGGCTATGAAGTCGAAGGTAATGATGTCGTTCTCCTCGCGGATGTTTTGCAGCGCCTTGTTCAGCAGGTTTACGCCCGTTTTGCTGGTTCTTGTTGAAGTGTAGGGTGCAAAGTTCACCAGTTCGCTTTCGTCGTTCAGAAACGTAACGTTGCTCGTGCCCGGGTAGGTGTCGCCCTGCAGTTGGGCATAGTAGTCGGCGTTCTTATAGAGAGAGCCGTCAGGTTTTTTGTATTTCGTATTGTTCACCTTGTAAGAGGTCAACAACAGCCCGTCAGCAGGCACGATGGTCATTTTGGGCTTGCCTATCACATTGTTCACCACGTTGCCTGACTGGCCTCCCTTTCCACTCAGGCTGAAGGCCACCTCGTCGTAGTTGACATGGAACACCAGCATGCCATGTCCTTTCCTGGGTGATTGCACACCTTGGTTGTTGGTGGTGATGTCACGGTTCCAGCTCTTCTGCTGAATGTTTTGCACAATGTAGTATTCTTTCGGGTCGTCGTCGTTCATGATTCTGTATGCCTTGCCCCCCTTGTCGATGGTGGGCATTTCTATGCCTGTTTGGGTTTCGCTGAGCGTCTCTATTTCCATCCATCCGAAAGCCTCGCGCTCCCAGGCCGTGTAGGCGGTTGGAGCCCATCCGTTGTTCACGTATTCGCCGCCATCCATGATCGACCAGTACTCCAAAGCCTGGTTGTCCTCACGTGCGCTTGAAATGGTCGGATAGAAGTCGGGCAGTCCCATGGTGTGGCTGAATTCATGACAGAACAGACCAATGCCATTGCAATAATAAGGATAGACAGAACTGGCGCCCGGATAAGCGTTCAGTTCGTTGTTCACACCGTATCGATAAATCTTCTTGCCGTCGTAGGTCGAACCACTCACAGTTCCCGACTTCGGCCAAATGCAGACGATGTCGTTCTGTTGTTCGAAACTGGCGCTATAGCCTGCATAGATGATATACACCAAGTCCACGTAACCGTCGCCGTCGGCGTCGTAGTCGGCAAAGTTCAGGTCAGGGCATTGCTCATTGGCAGCCTTGCAGGCGGCAGGTACAAATTTGCCCATGTTGTCGCTCTTCCCTGCACCGTAGGCCCTCAGTTTTTCGGGTAGTGTCACCGGTCCATAAAGGTCAAACTGGGGCGTGAACTGTCCGAAGCTCATGTCCTTGAAATACTCACTCACACTGCCAAGGTTCTCGCCGACGGTTCCCCTGGTGACATCTCCCAGGTCGGAGCCGTCTTCGTTTGTGGACTTCAGCGGATGGCTTGTTCCGTTGAAATACTCTTCGAACACGGCCTTGGCGTCGCTGTCAACAAACTTGGCATCGTAGGTGGTGAAGGTGTACATTTTGTTGCCGTTCTCGTCAATCTGCTGTTTGCCGTTGTCGTCCAACAGAGGAACGGGAACCTTCGTTGTGTCGCTGAATTGCGCCAGTATCACCAGTACACGCGGCGAACCTGTGTGAGGAAACAGTCTGAGGTCAGTGCCTGTCGGGTTTACGGGTTCACGCTTTATGGCTGCTTTGCGCCGCAGTGTTGCTGTTTGGGCGATGAATCTCTGTTTGTCTTGCTGGCTGATGAGTTGCAGCTCGTCGTTTTGTCGCAGACCGGGTTCATGGGCCAACTGGCCGGATGGTCTCAGTTCGCCGTCGTCATCGACAATAGCCACAAAAAAGTTTCCGTTCTCGCGACAGAGCAGCACACCGTCGGTGGTGGTGATCCAGTGCAGGTCGGCATCGCCATGGCCAATCACTGTCAGTTTCGTACCGTCGGGCTGAGTGATGGTAACGGGAAACGGATAGGCTTTGACGGCCCATGTGGCCGTGCTCAGCATCAAGGCGAATAATAGAAAGACTAATTTTTTCATTATTTTCAATTGTTTAAAATATTATCAACTTTTATTTCTCGTTTCTCCTTCTCCAGAAGTATTGCCCTTTGTGTCGGGTTTGTCGGCCAAACTCAATGGCGTGGGTGGGGCAGTGGTGGTAGCAGGCAAAACAGGTGAGGCAACGTCCCGTGTGCTTCCAGAGGGGTGCCTGTCCTTTGCCGCCATCGATGTTCTCCACCGGGCATACTTCGGCACAGCGTCCGCACTTCAGGCACCGCTCTTCTTCCACATGGAATTTCGAGTCCTCGACCAGCCACTTCACAAATGCGTGGCCAATGATGCGGCTGTTTATGCGCGGCCAGTGTCCCTTGTAAGTGTTCACCACGCCGCGTTTGCGGTGGTCTATTTCTTCGGCAAACCTGTTCAGCTCTTCTTTGGCGAGCTGAAGTTTCCGTGCCTCCTTCTCTGGTTTGTCCACGTCCATGAAAGGCAGCCCCACATACGATTCGGGCATGATGAGCGAGTATAGACTTTCGGCCCTGATGCCCACCGAGGCGGTGAGGTCGCGGTTCAGTATCTCCATGGTCTCACCGATGTCGTCGCCAGCCGTAACGAGCGCAAAACAGTAGTGGCCTGCTGCTCCCGTGAGTTTCAGCCGTTCTACAAACTCGCGCACCAGCAGCGGTGGCCGCCATCCGTGGACGGGAAACACAAATCCAATTCGTTCGTCGCCGCTCAGCTCGTAGTGGCAATCACCCTTGAGCGCGTCGGGAATGAATATCAGCCTTTCGCCTGTTGCTTCGGCCAATTGTCGTGCCGCCCAGCGCGTATTGCCAGTGGCGGAAAAATAGAATATCACGCGACAAAGTTACACAAAAACGGGTGAACAGCCAAATGAAACGATGGTTTTCTTAAATTGGAACTCATCGTGCGCTTTTTTTCCCAATTCGAAAGCAAGAAAATGGTAGAAAATTAGTACCTTTGTGCCCGATTTTATGCAACGATATTTTGTATTTTTCAGTTACGACGGCACACGTTACCACGGTTGGCAGGTGCAGCCCAACGGCAATTCGGTGCAAGCCGAGTTGCAACGCGCACTCTCCACGTTGTTGCGCGAAGAGGTGACGGTGGTGGGCGCCGGGCGCACCGACGCTGGTGTGCATGCGCGCATGATGGCGGCCCACTGGGAAACCGAGCAGCCCGTTGACTGCCAGCAGTTGGCTTACAAACTGAATCGTCTGCTGCCATTTGACATCGCCGTGAGCCGTGTGGAGCCCGTGGCTTCGGACATGCATGCCCGCTTCAGTGCCGTTGCGCGCACCTATCATTATTATATTCATACTTGCAAGGACCCGTTTGTACGCCACACTTCTTGCGAGCTTCACTATCAGCTCGATTTCGACTTGATGAACCATGCTGGCTCATTGCTTTGCACATACGATGATTTCGGTGCTTTCTGCAAGGCGCATGCCGATGTGAAGACCACGCTGTGCCGTGTCACCGAGGCGCGTTGGATTCAACTGTCGCCTACGCATTGGTATTTTCGCATTACGGCCAATCGCTTTCTGCGAAACATGGTGCGCGCCGTGGTGGGCACACTCGTCGAAGTGGGCCGCCACCGCATGACGCTCGATGAGTTCTGTCGTGTTGTGGAGGGCAAAAGCCGTTCGGCGGCGGGCGAGAGCATGCCTGGGCATGCACTCTTCCTCGAAGAGGTGAGATACGAGTGAGGGGGGTGTAATAGAGTATTTGTGTAATCATAAAGACAGTAAAATCATACAATCGTGAATTGGTTATTGTTGGCGTTTCTCTCGGCAGCGTTGCTGGGATTCTACGACGCGTTTAAGAAAGAGGCACTCAACGGCAATGCCGTCGTGCCTGTCTTGTTTCTCAACACGTTGTTTTCATCGCTTATTTTTCTTCCGTTCATCGTGCTGAGTGCTCGCAGCAGTGTGCTCGACGACACCATCTTCCATGTTGGCTCCGGCGGATGGGCCATGCACAAGTATATCGTGCTGAAGAGCCTTATCGTGCTGTCCAGTTGGTTGTTTGGCTATTTCGGCATGAAGCATCTTCCGCTCACTATCGTTGGCCCCATCAATGCCACTCGCCCCGTGATGGTGCTGGTGGGGGCGTTGCTGGTGTTTGGCGAGAGGCTGAATGCCTATCAGTGGATTGGCGTGATGCTGGCCATAGGTTCTTTTTTCTTGCTGAGCCGTAGCGGAAAGAAAGAAGGCATCGACTTCAAGCACGACCGATGGATCTACTTTGTGGTTCTTTCGGCCATTCTGGGTGCCGTCAGCGGCCTCTACGACAAATACCTCATGGCACCCGTCGGTGCGGGTGGGGTGGGGCTCGACCGCATGATGGTGCAGAGCTGGTACAATTTCTATCAGTGTGCCATGATGGGCGTCGTGCTCATGTTGTTGTGGTGGCCTCACCGTAGGAAGTCAACTCCATTCCATTGGCATTGGTCCATTGTTTTCATCAGTCTGTTCCTGAGTACTGCCGATTTCGTCTATTTCTATTCGCTGAGCATTCCTGGGGCCATGATCTCCATCGTCTCGATGATACGCCGTGGCAGTGTGCTTGTTTCGTTCCTTTTTGGTGCCATCATCTTCCATGAGAAGAACCTCAAGAGCAAATTTGTCGATTTGGCGCTGGTGCTGCTCGGTATGGTATTCCTTTATCTCGGTTCGCAGGGCTAAAACTGCTGTTTTGTAATAAAAATCAAGGTTTTATTTTGCAATTTGCTGGAATTGCATTAATTTTGCAGCAAAATAGATTCTTTCTTTATGGCACGAAATATCTTCAAGGGTTTGGGTATTGCCCTGATAACACCTTTTAAAGCCGATGGCGCCATCGATTATGTAGCATTGAAACGGTTGATAGAGTATCAGCTCATGAATGGTGCCGATTTCCTTTGCATCCTGGCCACGACAGGCGAAACTCCCTGTCTTACAGCCGATGAGAAGCGGCGCATCAAGGAGTACGTTGTAGAGCTGGTGAATGGGCGCATCCCCATTGTCATGGGGTGCGGCGGCAACAACACCGCAGCAGTGGTCCAGGAATTGCGTTCTACCGATTTTCAAGGCATTGACGGCATCCTGAGTGTATGCCCCTTCTACAACAAACCCTCTCAAGAAGGTCTTTACCAACATTTCAAGCGAATAGCCGAGGCCAGCCCGCGCCCCGTCATCCTCTATAATGTGCCGGGGCGTACAGGCATCAATCTGAAGCCCGAAACCACCGTCCGTTTGGCCAACGACTGTGAGAACATCGTGGCCATCAAGGAGGCCAGCGGAAGTTTGGAGCAAGTAGATGAGATCATCAAGCACAAACCCGAACGGTTCGACGTCATCAGCGGTGACGACGCCATCACCTTCCAGATGATTGCCAGCGGCGGTGCAGGTGTCATCTCGGTCATCGGCAACGCGCTGCCCAAGGAGTTCTCGCGAATGATTCGTCTGGAGTTCCGGGGTGAGTACGAGGCTGCCCGCAAGATTCACCATAAGTTCACCGAACTGTACAAACTGCTGTTTGTTGACGGCAACCCCGCCGGTGTGAAAGCCCTGCTTCACGAGATGGGAATGATTGAGAACGAACTGCGGTTGCCTCTGGTTCCCACTCGCGTCACCACGCTGCAGAAAATCAGTGCCATCCTGCGCGACCTGAGAATCTGACAACGACTACGAACTATGAAATCCGAGTGACGAGTCTTTGTATGTTGTGTGTACATTCATGCTAATCATATCTATAAAACTCTGAACTCATAACTCTTACCCAAGAACCATGGCCGACGACAGACACGTAATACACGAGATCACCCCGCTCATGGGAAAAGACGTTCTCTACATAGCCGACAGGCACAAAAAAGAGTTCACCTATCCCATCCACAACCACGAGGTCTATGAACTCAACTTTGTTGAGCATGCCAGTGGTGTGCGCCGCATTGTGGGCGATTCGAGCGAGGTGATTGGCGACTACGACCTGGTGCTCATCACCAGTCCCGACCTTGAGCATGTCTGGGAGCAGCACGAATGCCGTAACGAGGATATCCGCGAAATCACCATCCAGTTCGATTTCCACATGAACGAGGACAACTTCTTCGGGCGCAATCCGTTCATCAGCATGCGAAAGATGATGAACGAGGCGCGCAAAGGGCTTTGTTTCCCGCTGCCTGCCATCATGAAGGTCTATGGCATGCTCGATACGCTCAGCACCATCAAGGACGGGTTCTATGCCGTGCAGCAGTTCCTCACCATTCTCTATGAGCTTTCGCGTTGCGACGGCGCGCGCACCCTTGCCACCAGCAGCTACGCCAAAATAGCTGTCGAGGACGACAGCCGTCGCATATTGAAAGTGAAAAACTACATCAGCAAAAACTATATGGACGAGGTGCGATTGGCCACGCTGGCCGACATCGCCGGCATGAGCCCCAGCGCCTTCAGCCGGTTCTTCAAGTTGCACACCGGACGCAACCTCACCGACTACATCATCGACATGCGCCTGGGCTATGCCGCCCGAATGCTCGTTGACACGTCGCGCAGCATTTCGGAAATCAGTTTCAGTTGCGGTTTCAACAACCTGAGCAACTTCAACCGCATTTTCAAGCGCAAGAAAGGATGTTCGCCCACCGAGTTCCGCGACAATTACCACAAGACGCGCATCATTGTTTAGTTTGACAATGGACAATTGATAATAACATTTTTAATACCATAAACATTATGAAAGAACTGAAAGGAACAAAAACTGAGAAAAACCTGCAAGAAGCTTTTGCAGGCGAGTCGATGGCGCGCAACAAGTATTCTTACTGGGCATCGAAAGCCAAGAAAGACGGATTTGTGCAGATAGCAGCCATCTTCGAGGAAACCGCAGCCAACGAGAAAGAACATGCCAAAATGTGGTTCAAACTGTTGAACGGCGGCATTGACAGCACCGAGAAGAACCTCGAGGCAGCCGCTGCAGGCGAGAACTTTGAGTGGACCGACATGTACGACCGCATGGCCCGCGAGGCCGACGAGGAGGGATTCCCCGAGATTGCCGAGAAGTTCCGTGGCGTGGGAGCCATCGAGAAGCACCACGAGGAGCGTTACCGCAAGCTGCTGAAGAACATCCAGAACAAGTGCGTGTTCTCCAAGGACGGCGACGTCATCTGGCAGTGCGCCAACTGCGGTCACATTGTCATTGGCAAGCAAGCCCCCGAGGTGTGTCCCGTATGCGACCATCCGCAGTCTTACTTCCAGATCAAGGCTGAAAACTATTGAGAGTTAGGAGTTAAGAGTTAGGAGTTTCTCGATGATGCGGGAGACTCCTAATTCTTTTTACAACTCGCTTGTTATTGACATGCGGAAAATGAGTTGCTACGATGTAGGAGGTCACGTGTCCTCACGTGACATGAGGTTCACGTGCGACGTGGGGACACGTCGCCTCCTACAAAGCTATTTGCAGACTAGTTCGAGAATTAGGAGTTTCTCCGAAACAGCGTATAGAATATGCGGGGGATTAGGTCGTGTTGTTGAACGACAGTGAAAAAAACACCGAACATGGGGACAAACAGCCCCTCCTCCAAACCTCCCCCGAAGGTAGGATGTTTTTGTCTTTTCATTCCCAATTCATCCCCGGCTTCACTTGTTGGAGCTGGGGATTTTCAGCAACAAGGTGCTTAACTATAAACAATTTTATTGAAAAATGATTCGATTATTTGCGAATTTCCTTCATTTTGCTTATCTTTGCATCGATAAGCGAATAAAGGCATGGTTGTAACATTCAACGAGGACTATCTGGAAAACCTTTATACTAAGGGCGATACTGGGCTGAAGAAACTCAGATTTCAGCCTCAGGTGGTGAAAGGCTACCAGAAGGCCGTGAAATTCCTGATTCAGGCCAAGCGCAAGGAAGATTTGTATCCTTTCAAATCTCTCCACTTTGAGGCATTGCATGGCGACAAGGAAGGCAGATTCTCGGTCAGGGCTAATGACCAGTATCGAGTTGAATTCACTTTGATGGAGACAGAAGAGGAACCTGTTGCTGTTATTTGTAATATTATGGATTTGTCGAATCATTATAAGTAAATAAAAATGGATAAGATGGGGAATAATACTGGAATGCGAAAGGCAAATGACATGATGTCGTCGATGCTGATACATCCCGGTGAGATGATAAAGGATGAAATTGCTGCTCGTGGCATAACGCAGAAAGAATTGGCACGACAGATGGGCGTTTCGTACACCGTTTTCAACGAGATTCTCAATGGCAAGCGGCCCGTCACCACCGAATGTGCTCTGCTTTTGGAAGCCGCTCTTGGCACAAATGCTTCCATTTGGATAGGCTTGCAGGCCGATTATAATTTGCAGAAGGCGAAGCAAGACAAGTCGTTTATGAATCGTTTAGAGCAG
>OCTX012278452.1_pt1 | contig 36863 bp, 26 predicted proteins | sample 1539691 | NCBI WGS metagenome assembly OCTX01 (sample SAMN02144231, study PRJEB22623) | gut metagenome | biome: sheep rumen | host: Ovis aries | place: New Zealand
GGCGCGGCTCGCTTCGCGAGCACATGAGCCGCATGGTCGTGTGGTACAGCCGTCGGTATCTCAGATCCGTCGGTATGCTCCCCTCCTCCGGGGCCCAAAAAGCTCGCGTTGCACTTTTCTCTTCTTTATATCGCGCGTATCTTTCTCTCTGTTGGAATTGGAAGAATGGTAAGTATGACTGCCCGGGCTATGGATTAAAAGAGTCTGTCAGCCAACGCTCCAACACCATTCGCGGCCCCTGTGAGACAGTGGATCTGAGCAACATTGCAAAGGAGTATTTCACATATGGATAACAGCAGCAAGCGTACCGCTTCTTCTGCAGAGGCGGTTCTTTCTTTTCTCCGCAATCAGGGAATTCTGGCCGAGAACAACACACTGTCCGAGGAAATGATCCGCGAGGCCCAAGAGAAAAAGCAGAAGCAGGCGTATCATAACACCTTGCTTCTGCTATCAAATTATCGGAACATTCTCTGGCAGACGGACTGCGAGATCGAGACGATCGCTTCGGAGCTGAATGTTCCGCTGAAGAATCTCGATGCCCTGCTCAGCAGAGTCGACGCCGAAATCGGTATGGAGAACCGCCGTTTGGAGCTGAACCTGGAGCGGCTGGCCAAGACCAGGCAGCTTCTGGATCGGATCAACGATGCTCTCACCGCCCTCAAGCGCAAGCCGGACAACGGTCCCCTGCTCTATGATCTCATCTACATGACCTACATCTCCGATGAAAAGCTCCTGCAGACTGACGTGCTGTTCCGGCTGAACATCTCCCGCCGACATTATTACCGGCTGAAAGAACAGGCCATCAACATCATCTCTCTGCGGCTCTGGTCCTCCCCTACTTCGGATCTGGATCTGTGGCTGGAGCTTGTGGCCATGCTGAGCGGTAAGGATCCTCACTTAGATCATTGAGATTGTTAGGATCGGCACCAATCATCGGAGCATATATATCTTGTGATGGAACCTCTTCGGGGGCTGTCATGGGATCCTCATTCTCAGGTCGTGGCAGTTCAGCGTTGGCGTCCTGGCTCGGTGCGTCTTCATGCTGCGGGGGCTGAGTTTCGGCCTGCTGAGGCTGCATTTTAGGCGGCTCCGGCTGTTCAGAATTGTTGGGGCCAGTCGGCGCAGGTCCTTGTAAAGGGTCTTCTCGAGGGAGATCATGCTCTACGACCGGGCTCAGTTCTTCCCGAAGCCGATCTGAATGCTCATCGTTTCTGGTGTCCGCTTCGATTCGGACCTCGACTTCTTCCCGTTCAAAATCACCGCGCCGCTCCATGTGATCTACCGTCGTCTCAACGGCACTGTCGATCCGATGGTGGCGCAGATGTCGTGTGTCTATCTCCGCAAGCAGCGCTTCGCCCTCTTCGTTTGTCCCTTTGACGTCCAGCACATAGTCAAAGCAGTTGATGGTGTATTCGATAGACGTGTCGCCGTCCAGCGTAACCGTACCGTAAGGCATGGCGTAAGCGGTGCCCGTACCGATCATGGCGACAAGGACGGCCGCCGCCACACCGGTGCTGAGACGCTTGAGCATTGTCCGCGTACGGACAGGCTTGACCTCATGCAGCTCGATCGTCTGACCGATTTCATATTTTGCGTTGGGGATACGCAAAACACGGCCGGTCTCATCCAGGGCTGCCGCCTGCTTTTTGCGGATATCCACGATCACGGCGTTCATGCCTGCGCCTCCTTTACAAACTTCAAATACTCCGCAAGCTGCGGGTAGTCGCCGTCCAGGATCAGGACGGCCATGATGATATACTTCCGATAGCGATCCAGCGTTTTTCGGCTCACACCGGAGGCTGCTGCCAGCGCCTTGATCGGCAGCTTGTGGGTTTTCTCCAGGGCCGCGAACAGGACGGAATCCGTCAGCATGAAGCGAATCGCCACGGCGCATTCCTTCCGCGTCTTATCCTGTTGCGGGGAGCACTCTGTCAGATCGAAGAAGCGGAAACCATAATCAGAAAGCAGTTCATTCGCCGCGAGGATCTCTTCCCGCAGGCTGTGGTCGCTTGCCTCCCGGCTGCTTTTGATAACAGCCAGGTACACGCCCGAGGGATCCTCCTCCGGCTCGCCGCCGCCCTCCAGCACATGGGGTGCAACGGACACTTCCCGGAGATTGTTCTTCTGTGAACGGTAGTAGTCGATCAGCTCCCGCTTGATGAGCATTTGAGCGAAGGGAAGAAAATCGCCTTTTTCCTGTGAATACACGTCCACCGCTTTTGAGAAGGCGCCGAGGGCGATCGACCACTCGTCGTCGCTCTTGCTCACGAACCGGCGGCAGGCCGAGGAGGCCGTGCGCAGGATCGTCTGTTCATTGCTGTAAATCAGCTCTTCCCGCTTCCGTTCATCGTATGCGGCAGCCATTGCCAATCGGTTCAATGCTTCGGTCATTTCGGGTCACCACCTTACTGCGTGCGGCCCGATCTCTCTTTCACTCAGGAATACGGAAAACGGGAAAGAAAAAGTGGGGTCGCAGTTGTCTACGATCCCACTTTATCAAACGTACCTTAAATTTAACTGAAAGGGATTTCTTCGATTAGGGCATATTCGGAAAACTGCCGCCAGGCACCTGTCCGCCCATGCCGGGCTGCTGCCCATCCATCTGTCCAGGCATGCCGCTCATCTGACCGGGCATCTGGCCGCCAAACTCACCAGGCATGCCGCCCATGCCGTCAGGTCCTTCTGCGCCACTCTGGTTGTTGAGCTGAAAGTCCGGACCAACATAAAGCTGCCCGTCGTAGTCGATCCCTGCCTCGCCGCCCTGGGAGGCGCTGTGGATCTCCGCGCTGCCGCCGATCAGGTTCACGTTGCCGTTGGAATCGATGCCGTCGCCCTGGCTGTTGATGACGAGCCGACCACCCATCATGTTAAAGGAATAGTCCAGCACACCTTCATACAAGCCGTCGCCGTTGGCCGCATTGATGGCGTCATCGGAAGAGACGATGGAGAGATCGCCGCCGTAGATGTTGACGACTGTGCCCTCCAGGCCCTCGTTGGACTCGGTCACGCGGATGGTCGGGCCGTTGCCGTCGGTGTTGCCGATGGAGAGGATATGGTCGGCGTGGATGGCATCGTCACCCGCCGCGATCGTGAAGCTGCCGCTGAGCAGGCTCACGTCATAGTTGCCGTTGATGCCGTCGTTGACTGCGTCGATGTTCACGGTCACGCCGTCGAAGATCAGGCTGGAGTCATCTCCGGCCTTGATGCCGTTTTTGGCGTTGCCGTGAATGACCAGCGTGCCGTCGCCGGTCACATAGACCTGAGAATTGGCCTTGGCCTTGAGCGCCGCGCCGTCAAAGGCGTCGGCCACCGCTTCGTCCGTGGAGTTCTCATCATCGGGGTTTTCGTTGTCGGTGAGCGTGACGGTGCCGGAGATGATGATCTTGACCTCGGCCTCCTTGTTGACAGAGACGGTCGCACCGGTGGTGCTGGTCAGATCCAGATCGTCCAGCACAAGAACCACGCCGGTGGTGCCTTTCTTGACGGTAATATTGCCGTCAGAGCTGCTGCCGGTGACCACATAGGTACCGGAGGACTTGATGGTGACCTGGCTGTCGTCAACGGTCACGGCAATATCTGAAGGAAGCCCGCAAAGCCTTGAAAACACTGGTTTTTTGAGCGGCGCAGCCCACTTTTTACACCAATTCCACACCAAAACTTACACCATTTGCGCCTGATATGATAGAAACGCCGGGAGGACATGCATCTGTTCTCCCGGCGATTATAATTTGGCAGTACTGCTGGAAATCAATCGGCTTACCGATTACGAGATGATCTTTCACGCTTTCCATCCCGGATTCCCTTATGCTGAACGACTTGGCAGATGGGAAAACGCGAGAAACAGAAACCATATGGATTGATTCCGCCTGAAGAGGACTGCCACAGGTTTCCTATCGCACGACGTCCGGGAAGCACTGAATGCAACAGTTTTTCAGGTCTCCGTTCCGGCAAGCCACTGGCAAAGCTGGCGTTCCATTTCGGGGCACCACCACTCACGATAACCTGCCTTGGTGGGGTGAACCGTGTCAAACATGTACAGGGCGCGATCTGCGTCCGAAATTGTATTGAAGCTGTCGTCCGACCAGAGGTTCAGCACGCCGATGCCCCACTTTTCCTGCAGCTCCAGCAGGCGCTCGACCAGCGCGCCGTAGGCCTCGCTGTCGTAGCGGGCGTTGGTATAAAAGGCAACCGGGCAGTCCCAGGTGTCGCGGGCATAGCGGATGATGAACTCGATGGCACCGGTGGTGGTTTTGGTATCAAAGTCTGCCAGATCCGTGCCTGCAGCGATCTCTCCCATGGGCTGCTTCTTGCCCACGTCGTTGGTGGACAACTGAACAATGACCAGGCTGTATTTTTCCTGGGGATCGACCTTGTTCAAAAGCCGCTGCACATAGGAGTTCTTGCCGGTATCCGCCAAGGTCGTGCCGCTGACGGCCTCCTTGGTGATCTGCCAGCCCATCCGCGCCGCAAAGTATTCGGGGATGCCTTCGCGGAGCGACTTCTCGCCGTAGGTCACAGAGGAGCCGAGGAAGAGCACCTTCCCGCCGGTGAGCGGAGCTTTTTCCAACGGCTCGACACTGGCCATGCCGTAGTTTGCCGCATTGCCGGATATCTTCGCCATGCGCATGTCGCCCAGCGCCTTAAAGGGGCCGTAGCTGAAGCGCCAGCCAATAAACAGATTCTGAGCCAACAGAAAGACAAGAACGATCACAAGTACGCTTATCACGGTTTTCTTCCTCGATTTCTTCTTTTTCATGACGGTTTCCTTTCTTTTTTAGTGTTTGGGAATCTGCTGCAGGGCGTCGTTGATGGATTTGACCATTTCGGGCGGTACCACATTGGCGCCGGCTTTTTTCAGAAGGCTTTCAAAGCTCATAGCCGCCATCATCTGCTGCAGGGCCTTGTTAGCGCTGGCTTCTTTGGCCACATCGCCCCTGCTGGCCGTGGCCTTGGCCATGATCCGTCCCACGATGGCGGCAGTGGCGGGGTTCTGCATCAGCGCACCGAATTTGTCCTTGATGGAGTAGAAGCCAGGTTTGAGATCTTCCTTGTCAAACCAGTTGACCACATTCCCCGCATCGCCGAAGAGGTAGCTCTCGTTGGGCTTGTACACCTTGCGGACGGTGGATTCGTCATGGCACTCACCGCTGACGGCCTCGATCTTATGTTCGCCTGTAAGGGGCACGGTGAAGGGGAAGACCGTCTTGCCGGATTTGGTCTCCAGCTCCTTCCCATCCACAAAGAGCGTCACGCTCTCGCAGTTGGAATAGACCTTGATCTGGGTTTTCTCCTCCGCCCGATCCACATAGCGCTTGCCGCACAGGTGAACGAAGGGCTCCCTGCTCCAGGCGGCCTTGTAGAGGTAGAAGGCGTCCTTTCTGGTCTTGTGGTCGAACTCCACCAGGCCCTTCTGGTTTTCGCCCTTTTTGCCGCCCTCGTCGCGCCCATCGGCGGCAAAGTCGAAGAGGTTCCAGACGTGGGTCGCCCAGAGGTAAGGCCGTTCCTCGATGATCTTCAGCATATGCTCGTGGTAGACACACTGATATTCCTCGCTGTAGTCGCCCTGTTCGGGACGGGAGGAATGGAACGCAGCATTCGCGTCAGCGCCGTACTCGGAAAAGCCGATGACCCGATCCGGGTACAGGGCGTGGTACTCGTCAAAAAACTGCTCGTTCTGCTCCAGCTCTCCCAGATACCAGCCGAAGTAAAGGTTGTAGCTGGCGAGATCCGCGATGGGGATCAGCGGAGAATCCTTTTCCAGCATGAAGGCGTGGGCCATGACCGTGGGGCGGGTGGCATCCATCTCATGGCAGAGCTCGTTTAAGTCCCGGTGATCCTGCAGCAGTTCCTCTGTCACCTTGCTGCTTGCCGTGATCTCGTTGGATAAGCCCCAGCAGACGATGGAGGGATGGTTACAGCACTGGGTGACAAGCTCGCGCATCTGGCTCAAGGCGTTGGCCTTGCCGTTTGTCATGTGCTTTGTGATATAGGGGATCTCAGCCCAGACGATGACGCCGTTTTCGTCACAGAGATCGTAAAACTCCTGGGCGTGCTGATAGTGGGCAAGACGCAGGGTGTTGGCGCCCAGCTCCTTCACCACGGCCATGTCTTCCTCGTGCTCCTTGATCGTCAAAGCGTTGCCCAGACCGATGCGGTCCTGATGGCGGGAAACGCCGCGCAGCGGATAACTGCGCCCGTTGAGGAAGAAGCCCTTCTCCGGGTCGATCTTGAACTCCCGGCAGCCGAAGCGGGTGCTGATCTCATCCAGCACCTCGCCGCCGCGGACGAGCCTTGCCGTGACCGTATAGAGATAGGGGTCGTCCAGTCCGTCCCAGAGGTGGACGTTCTTTAAGATGATATTGGTAACAGCGTGACCGCCATAGGCCTCCACCCGGCGAAACTCCCTGACGTGCTCGGTGGGGATCTCGATCCACACCTCCGTGCCGCCGGTCTGCCAGGTCTCCACCATCACATAGGCTTCCCGGCCTTTCAGGTGCACCGTCGGCGTGACTTTAATGCCGGGCGTGCCGTCCTTTATGAGCTCAAAATGCTCGGCGGGTACAATGATCAGCTTCACGTCCCGGTATAGGCCACCGTAGAAGGTGAAGTCGGCCTTCTGAGGGTAAACCCGGTCATTGTCGCTGTTGTCCACGGTGACAGTGAGCAGGTTTTTCTCTTGCAGAGCATCGGTCAGATCGACCCGAAAGGCGGAATAGCCGCCCTCGTGGTGGGCAAGATGCGCGCCGTTCAGGGTCACGTCCGCCGTCATGGCCGCGCCGCCAAACTCGATAAAGCAGCGCTCGCCCTCCTTCAGCTCTGGCTTGGCAAAGTGCTTTTCATAGGTCGCCGTGCCGCGCCAGTAGTCGTTGCCGCCGTCCTGTCCATCGATGGCGTTCCAGGTGTGGGGCAAAGCCACAGGCTCAGCCGTCTCTCCGGGCTTGCAGAAGCTCCAGTTCTCGTTAAAGTTGATGATATGTCTCATGGCTACTCCTTTATTCCTCAAATTCGATGCTGAGCAATTCCACTGCCCCGGAACCGTGATAGCAGAGCTCCAGTGCTTGATTGCCTCCGGCGTCCAGGACAAGGCGGCTTTCCGTCCAGACCTCCGTTTTCGGAAGAGCCATCACGCCCTGTACGGATTCTCCGATCGTGATGACAAATTGCCCGTTATCAGTGGCCTTTGCCCAAACGGCCAGCGTAACAGGATCGCGGAAGGCAAAGGATTTGAACACGATCCTGGTGCCGTCCTTGATATTTGTGATATAGCGCTCGGCCTCCTCGCCCTCGCCGCTGTGGGTGATATAGGGGATGTCCCCGTCGCCGAGTCGGTTGGCCAGGTGGGGCATATGGCCGTTTGTGAGATTGCAGGCGATGACTGCCGGGTACACCCCTTCCGCTTTGAGCGGCCCTCCGTTTAGCCCGCAGCTGGTGCAGGGCACCTGTGCGATGCTGCCGTCCGGGGCAATGGTGATGGGTTCGGCACAAGCCTGGCGGCTGAAAGTGGAGTTGTGGGTCTGCCGGTGGTAAAACACGTACCACTGACCGTTCACGCATTCGATGCTGCCGTGGTTATTGGCCGTCATGTTCAGGCGGTCTGCCTCGGCACGGCCATGAAGCCCCACGTCGCCGTTGGAGATCAGAACGCCGCCAAAATGAAAGCCCCGGTCGGGAAAGTCGCTCACCGCGTAGGAGAGCATGTGGCTGTTCTCGTCGGAGTAGATAAAGTAATAGCGCCCGTTGATCTTGCGGATGGAACTGGCCTCGTAAAAGGCATGGCCCTCAAACTCCGTGCCGTAGGCCATGAACTGGCCCGGCAGGATGCGCTTCGGCTCGCTTGTGACAGTGAGCATGTCGTCCGCGAGCGTCACATGATTGGCTCCCATGATGTCCTCGGCATAGGATGACAGCTCCTCCGCGCTGCGGTGGAACAGCATCTGCTCAAAGCGCTGCAAAAACTGCCGTCTTGCTTCCACGCTCATGGCCTTAAAGTCCGGCATGGGCCTGCCGCTCTGCCCGCCGTGACCCTCAGCCGCCTTCATCGAGAGGGCATAGCCGTGATAAAGCCGGATGACGCCCTCATCGTTGATGACCGCCGGGTCATGGGGCAGATAACGCAGATAGGGGCTGCCGTCCGGGTAACGGACAAAGCCGTAATACTCAAATGTCCCGGCGGGCGTGTCGCAGACCGCCACGCCGATGGGTGTATTGTGGGTGTCCGCCACCGTCTCGGAAGCACCGCCGCTGATGCAGTAGTAGAGATAATACCGCCCATCGTTGCCCCGCACCACATCAGGTGCATAGAGGTCGCACAGTTCTCCCTGTACCCGGGGGTCCTGCTTTGCTTCGAATATCACACCTTCACAGCGCCAGTCGCTCAGGTCGTCCACCGGCGCGCTCCAGCCTACGTAGTTGCCCTGCTGGCAGTAGCGATCGCCGCCCTCTTTGTCGTGGGATCCGTAGAGATAGATCCTCCCGTTAAAAACATGAGGCTCGCCGTCAGGCACCGTCTCCCACAGCGGGAGGAAGGGATTGTAAACTTGTTGTCTCATACCTCAACCTCGTTTCAAAAAAATCAGTATTGTACCCCGTAGCATAGATGGAGCTTAGAAAAAAAGTCGTCCAACCCCAGTCGGTTGTCCACACTGTCATAGACCCGAATCTCTTTTCCGCCCGGACGGAGGCCGTAGCTCATGTCATCATGGATTATCGGCGCATGCTCGATGTGCCAACAGACTCTGTTTTCTGATTGCAGTAAGACAAAGGCCGTAGGATTGTCTCCGATGATCCAGGTCTCTCCGTGAGGCCACGCCATGCGGAAGGGAACCTGCCCATAAAAATCATTGAGAGCCAACATCTCGTCGCACAGGTACTGGCCCAGCTTTCCACAGGGCCGCACTTTGTCAACCACTTCAGCAAGAGAAATCTCTGTCTGCGAGTAGACGTTTTGCGGGATCTGCCAGATACTCATGTGGGAGTCAAAAACGATCCTAGCCGCCGCAATATCCTGCTCCAAATTGGGTTCTGGTCCACCCCGAGGGTAGGCAGCACCGGCGATCAGGATGGCGGTCATCCGCCATGCTATCCTCGGCTCCTTCTGCAGTGCGATTGCGAGGTCTGTCAGAGCTCCAAGACAAACAATATAGAGCGGCGTATCATCTTCCTTCATTCCCTCGGCGATGATCAGGTCAGCGCCGGCGCTCTCCGGTGGCTGGTCTCCATGCATCAAAGGATACTGTGCCCCTTTGACGAGCGGAACATCATCGATCTCCATCAGCTTTAACAGCAGCTTTCCTTCGTCATAGCTTGCCTGTGCGCTGCTTCCCTTCAAATGAGAAAATCTGTCAGACTTAGAATATTTTGATTCAAAATGACAGGCGATAATCCCGCAGACCTGCTCAGTCGGGCTTAATAGGTGATGTACGATAGCGTATGGATCATCAGCTTCCGTCTTGATATCCGACAGGATCAAAACGCGTTTTTTCTTCTTTTCCCCGACAATGAAACCAAGGCGCCGCAATACTTGTTCCCGCATCATGATGTAAGCCTCCTATCTGGTAATATTGAGGAAACGGGCAGCGGCAGATCGCCGCTGCCCGTTCGGTGCAGTTTTTTGATGGTTTTTATTCGGCAGCGGCTTCCGCCTGAGCGGCGAGCTTCGCCTTCTTCTCGTTTTCAAAAGCCTCGGCCTTGGGCTCCAGCTTGGCGAACGCCAGGGCGCAGACGGCGATGACCACCAGCAGGATTGCCGGGATTAGGGCAAAGTCGAAGCGGATCATGAACAGAGCACTCGCAGGCTGGGTAACGACCTCTTCACCGGTAGTGGAGATGTAGCCGCCGATGCTCAGCAGCAGGCCGGTTACATAGGCACCTATGGCAGCGCCGAACTTGGTGGCAAAATTGGAGAGAATACTGGAGGAACCCTCCATGCGGGGCAGGCCGATCATCTCATTGTAGTTGCAGATGTTCATGATGAACAGCACGCCGTAGTAGGCGATGGGCAGGGTGGCCAGGGTGCCGAGCAGGTAGCCGGCCAGCACGCCGGGGACAAAGTCCTTGGAGAAGAAGCAGATCACATAGCCCACGATGCCAATGACGCAGAAAATGGCAATCATCTTGCCCATGGTGCCGACCTTCTTCATAATGGCCGGGAAGGTGAGCATAAGCGGCAGCAGCACGATGCCGAAGATGGACAGCAGTCCCATCTGGGCGGTGTTGCCGACGATGTACTTGAAGTAGTAGGTGTTGACTGCAAGGTTCGTAATGACATTATGGGAGAGCATGATGGCGGCGAAGAGCCACACATACTTGTTTTTCTTGAAGAGGGTGAAGATCTCCTTGATATTGACCTTGACATGCTCTTCACCGGCACCGACCTTGGGGTCCTCCTTGCAGATCAGGAAGCGGAGCAGGCCGATGAGGGTGGCGGGGATCATTACGATCAGCACAGCGCGGGTCCATCCGGCGGCCGTGGTTGCGACCTTGGCCATGAGCACGGGGAAAGCGGTGCTTACGATGATGGAGCCAAACATGGTGACGATGCCGCCGTAGGAGGCGACCTTCTTCAGCAGCACGGGGTTGTTGGAGAAGTGGCGGATGGTGTAGGGGTTGGCGCCGGCCGCGCGCAGCGTGGAGAAGATGGAGAAGGTGAAGGTGTACATCATAAAGATCCAGGCGCATTTGGCAAAGTCGGACCATTCGGGGCTCGCCGCAAAGAGCAGCACCGTGCAGATCGTCATGCCGATGATGCAGGGCTCATAGGTGCGTCCGGTTCCCCACTTGGTGTGGGTATTGTCGACCAGCCAGCCGGCAAAAATGTCGGTGAACGCATCCACGATTTTGCTGGCCAGTAGCAGGGTGCCGACGGTGGCTACGCCGATGCCTAGCGTGTCGCTTGCGTAGATGGAGAGGAAGTTGAGCATGATTACGTTGATCCATGCCGCGGAGACGTCAGAGCTCTTGAAGGCCAGCAGGCGGCCGAAGCTCAGATGATTGGGGTCTTGCAATCTTTCTTTGCGTGCCATTTCTCTTTTCTCCTTTTTGTTGGTCGGAATTTGGTTATGCTTTCTGGCGTCATTATATACGCCCCTCCATCTGTCGAAAAGCTATTTTTTTGTTTACAATATTGTTTTCTTGTCCTCTTTTTATAGGATGACAAAAAAATTATTTTCAGGTCAATAAAATTGTGTTAATCTGTTCTTGAGGTGATCGAGATGGACGAGCGAAATAACGCGGTGGAGGCTTTTCTGGAGGCGCTGACCTGTACGCCAACGATTTACAGTTCATGCTATGACTATGAAGGAACACTTCTCCGCAGCAATAGCCTTGACAAACTTTTTCATACGGCCTTTGAGCGTGTGGGCTGCCTGCGCTATATGCTGGATTACGCCAAAACCGGGCGTCTTCCGCTGATCCTCTCGGCGGAGCTGGGGGCCATGTGGTGCGCCTGCTTTTCTGATGATGCGATCTATGTGATCGGTCCCGTTTTCAACACCGAGATCAGCATGACGAGCATTCAGGAAGTTATCGGGCGTTACGATCTCACCTACAGTTTGCGTGTCCGTCTGCAGGAAGGCATAAAGAGGCTCCCCGTCATCTCCTCCATCACCTTCTTTCAATTTGGCGTGATGCTGCACTTTCTTCTGACCGGCGAAAAACTCAGCCGCAGCGATCTGCAGCTTCAGGAGCGCAAAACCAGCGCGGCAAAGAAAAGTTCCCGGAGCAAACGAGACAGGCATCAGATCTGGATGGTCGAGCAGGCTTTGCTGGAGCAAATCCGCAAGGGCGATCTGGACTACGCGTCCACCTTGGCGCGGGCAGGGCTGCTCAGCAGGGGTGCGCAGGTGAAGACAGAGGACGCCGTCAAAAACGCTATTCTCAGCGCCTACGGCTTCATCCGGCTCTGTACCCGGGCCGCGATTGAGGGCGGTCTGTCCCCGGAGCTGGCCTATACACTGGGTGACAGCTACAGCCAGAGTCTGCTGGAATGCAAGACGATCTCCGAGGTAGGCGCTATCAATCACGCCATGTATGAGGACTTTATCCGGCGTGTGCACCAGTCCAACAGCAACCCCGGCATCTCACAGCAGATCCGGTTCTGTCTCGATTATATTGCCCTTCATACAGAGGATGATCTGGGTCTCGGTATTTTGGCAGAGAAGGTGGGCTATACGGAAAGCTATCTCTCTCGCCGCTTCAAGGCCGAAACGGGGGATAACCTGCGGGATTATATCCAGTATGCCCGGATCGAGCGTGCCAAGCTCTTTCTGGAAACCACAACAATGCCAATCTCCGAGATTGCAAGTCTTTTGCACTACTGCTCTACGACCTATTTTGGGCAGCGCTTCCGGGAGGTCACCGGCATGCTCCCGAACGCGTATCGGAAAGAAAAGCAATCGCAGTAAAGGGACGGCTTCAACTTGTTCAAGCTTTTCAATATATGCTTTGTATGGCCATTATGATTATAATTGATGAGTTGACGGACGGAAGGATGAAGGAAGTATAAACGCGCAGAATCCGGGCTTCGATTGAAGCCCGGATTCTGCGCGTTTATGTGTCTATTCCTTCTATTGTCCACTCATCCCGCCAGTCGATGACGGCCTGCTTGCCGTCAAAGCGGAGCGGCAGCCAGACATAGCGGGCTTGGGAGGTACTGATGTCCCCATCGGCGGGCAGGTGTTTGCCCAGTTCCTCCGCGCGTGCCAGTTCTTCCTCCGTGGGCTTAGGAGAAAAACGAATGCGAAACCACTCGGCGTAGTCCTCATAGTTCAGATCCATCCGATCCGGGAGCCAGCGGTCCGCTATGGCGATATACAGATCCTCTTTGCCCCACACCTTGAAAACACAGGAAATCTGGCTGTGGAAGGAGGTCCGGCTCTTGTCAAGGGGATGCGGATCGTCCAGCAGCCGGTAAGGCCCGTGCCAGCTTTCGGAAACCGCCAGCTCGGAGGGGTTCGGCAGATAGCCGGTGGTACCGGAGGTGATCAGATAGTGCAGACCGCCGCGTTCAAAATGGGCAACGGCTTCGCGCACATAGGGCGGCTGGCTGCGGGGAAAATGGCGGCTGTATACGCCGCTGATGTCGGTGTAATCCTCTGTCAGCTCCGCGCAGATCAGCTCACTGTGGACCTTGTCGAAAAAGTAATACGCCTTTCCGTTTTCGTCCACCGCCAGATCAAAGTCCCCGGCGCTCATCCCCAGGGGCATCAGCCCCGTTTTCACCATCGTATAGGGGCCGAGAATCCGGTCTGCGGTCAGAACGGTCTCCGTCTGCCGCCCGTCCTTCTCCATGATTTTCAGCCAGCAGACGAACTTTCCCGTCTGTTCGTTGAACAGAATGTGCGGGCGATCCATGCAGGCGGACGGGTGCAGCGGGGAAGTCTCATCCTCCGGAGTTGGGGGGATGATAAGGCCCTCGTCCATCCAGTTGTAGAGATCTTCCGAGCTGTAGCAGCGCACGCCCCAGTGCCAGATCCCGTTTTTCCCGTCGGTCTTTTCTTTGTTCTCCCCGTACCAGTAATAGCGATCCTTTACGTAGATCACAGACCCGCCGTGGGCCTGGATGGGTTTCCCTTCGGTATCCAGCCATTCCCGGCCGGGAGAAATAGCGTGGTACATAGCTTCTCCTTTTTCTGACTGCCTCATTTTGCCGCAGTCCAGAAGGTGTAGCTTCCTGCGGCATGCTGCCGCTGGGTATGGTCAAGGCGGACCGTCACGGGCACCGGCGTCTCCAGTTCATAGCGAATCCGGTTGCCTTCATAGCGCCAGCTTGCGCGGATGGTTCCGTGCCGGGTCTCCAACTGGGCCTTGAGGAATCCGATCCGGGGATCGGGGTGGGGCTCATAGGTGAGCGCCGAAAAGCCCGAGGCGTCCTCCTCGTGCCGGATGCCTGCGGCCTTTTCAAAGACCCAGTCCGCCACCGCGCCGTAGGCATAGTGGTTGAAGGAATTCATGTCCGTGCTCCAGAAGCTGCCGTCTTCCTTCGCGCCGTCCCAATGCTCCCAGATCGTGGTGGCGCCTCTCGTGACGGAGTAGAGCCAGCCGGGGTAAGCCTTGCGCAGCAGCAGATCCCAGGCAAGCTCCGCGTGACCATAGTCTGAGAGCACATGCAGCAGATAGGGCGTGCCCACGAAGCCGGTGCGCAGCTGCTTTCCGTCGGCACAGACCAGTTTGGCCAGCGCGTCGGCGGTCTTCTGCGGGTTTTCTGCCAGGCCGAAGTGCACCGCCAGCACATGCTCCGCCTGGGTGTGGCAGTCGGGAAAGTCCTCCCGGAAGCGCTCGGCAAAGCCCTCATACAAGTCCTGATAGGCATGCACATCCATGCCCAGCAGGCGTCCGGCCTTGCAAAGCAGCTCGATGGCGTGAAGACGGAAGGCCGCGGCAATAAAGCTGTCCCGGGTGGAGCCCTTATAGCTGCCGCTGGGGGCATCCAGACCAAGCCAGTCGCCGAAATGGAAGTGTTCTTCCCAACCATCCCCAGAGATATAATCCACCCACTTTTTCATACTCTCGTACTGCGCTTTGAGCACGGACAGATCCCCGTAGGTCTGGTAGATCGTCCAGGGGCAGATCACCGCCGCGTCGCCCCAGGCCGCACTGCCGGGGGCTGTGGGCATCACGTCCGGGATGACCTGGCCCACCTCGCCGCTCTCGCGTTGGTCGGCGGCCAGATCCCGAAGCCACTTGCGGAAAAAGCGCTCCACATCGTAGAGATAGGATGCGGTGCGGACAAAGACCTGCGCGTCGCCTGTCCAGCCCAGCCGCTCATCCCGCTGAGGACAGTCGGTGGGCACGTCCAGGAAGTTGCCGCGCTGGCCCCAGACGATGTTGGAAAAGAGCTGATTTAAGAGCGGATCGCCGGATTCCAGCCATCCGGTGCGCTTCATGTCCGAGTGGACGACGATCGCGGTGAAGTCCTCCGTTTTGACTTCGCCGGGCCACGAGAGCAGTTTGATATACCGGAAGCCGAAGAAGGTGAGGCACGGATGCCAGGTCTGGCTTCCTTTTTTGCAGCGATAGCTGACCTCGGCCTTGGCGCTGCGGTAATTGGCGTTATAGAAATTGCCGTCCGCGTCCAGCATTTCCCCGTGGGTGAAGCGGACTTCGTCGCCCTCATGGGCGGTTACGGAGAACTGCACATAGCCCGTGACCTCCTGCCCAAAGTCGATGAGCGTCTCCCCGGCCGGGGTATGCAGCACGGTCCTGGCGGCCACACGCTCCGTCTCCCGGATGATCTCGCCCTCCTGGGGGATCAGAATGTCCTTCGACCAATTTAGCAGGCGGGCAGGCTCCCATTTTTCGGGGATAAAAGCCGCGTCGTATCGCTCGCCGTCATAGATCTCGCTGAAGCGGATCGGGCTCTCGGCAAGCTCCCAGCTCTCGTCCGTGCCCAGCACATTCTCGCTTCCGTCTGCACAGCGTATAAAAAGCCTTGCGATCAGGCCGCAGGGCTGTGATGCGCGGCGGCGCTTGTCCTCCGTATCCTCCCAGCCAGGCATGGGCGAGCGGAACCAACCGCGGCCTACGGTGATGCGCAGTTCGTTCTCTTCGCGCATCAGCGCCGTCACATCGTAAGTCTGTACCTGCAGACGGTGATCATAGCTGGTCCAGCCCGGAGCCAGCACAAAGTCACCCACACGCTTACCGTTCAGTTCCGCCTCATAGACGCCGAGAGCGGTGATCTCCAAAGTGGCGGAGAGGATTTCATCCTCCGCACAGAAGCGCTTGCGGAAAACCGGGCACACATCACCCAGATCCCGCGCCGTCGTGATCCACTGACTGTTTTTCAGATTCATGAGAATGACCTCGAATTATTGGATTTCAACGGTGGAGTAAAAGGCGCGGTCGCGCCCTTCGATCCAGGCGTCTTTCGTTACCATGTAGCAGCCCTTCAGCCGGATATCCTCGGAAGACGATCCGATCTGAACTTCGATCTCGCCCTTCTCGATCTTCCACTTGCCGTCCTCGTCCACAAAGGCCATCTGGCTGGGGTCAACGGTAAAGCAGACGGTTTTCGTCTCGCCCGGCTGCAGCTCCACGCGGGCAAAGCCCTGTAGCTCCTTGACAGGACGGGTCATGGAGGCGTGTACGTCCCGTAGATAGAGCTGGACGATTTCCGTGCCGGCGAAACTGCCGGTGTTCCTGACGCTCAAAGAGACGGTCAAAGTCTCGTTGGGAGCAACTTCCTGATTGCTGATCGCCAGATCTTCGTAGGCAAAGCCGGTGTAGCTCAGACCGTGGCCGAAGCAGTAGCGGGGCTTATGGGAGCAGTCCACATAGTCGGCAAAGCCGATGCTGGGACCCTGGTGCCAGCCGGAGCCCATGGGATGATTGTAGTAAATGGGGATCTGCCCGGCATTGCGGGCTACCGACAGCGGCAGCTTTCCGGAGGGATTATATTTGCCCAGCAGCACATTGGCCACCGCCTCCGCGCCGAATTTGGCGGGCGTGAAGGCCTCAATCAAGGCGTCCAAGAGTTCATCCGCCGTGTCGGAGGACACGGGCCGGCCGTCAAAGTGGACGCCGATGAGGGGCTTGCCCAGCTTGGCCGCTTGGCGGATAAAGGCGTCCTGGCAGGCGGGGAGATTAATGTCCGTGCCGTCCACGCCCTCGGCCATGGTGGCGACGGAGCCGGAACCGTTCTTGCCGCCCAGGGTCAGAATGACCACGTCGGCCTGGCGGACAAGCTCCAAGGCCTCGGGGAAGAGCGACTCGTCCGCGCCGGCCTTGTGGTAGCCGGGGGCATAGAGGATCCTCGCCTCGGGCAGCTCGTGGCGCAGCACCTGCAGGAGATTGCGGCATCTGGGCTCCAGCTTGCGCAGCACCTGATTAAATTCTTCCGTCTCATCCACCTGGACGTTTGTGCCGGGGACGCGCTCCATCTCGGCCTTGCTGCTGTCTCCGCCGCCGCCCGTCCCGGCCATGGAGTTCATGGCGGCATACATGGCCTCCACCATGCTCAGGTGGGTGTAGCCGCCGAAATAATAGCGGGCGTTGTTGGCGGCCGGGCCGATGACCGCGATGGTTTTTTCCTTGCCGCTCAGCGGAAGTGCACCGTTATTTTTCAGCAGGACGATGCCCTGCTGGGCGGCCCGGAAGGAGACCTCGTCGTCATGGGCGCGGTGGATCGTGCTTTCCAGTTCCGCTCCCTGGAGCGCATAAGGATTTTCAAACAGACCCATGCGGAACTTGGCTTCCAAAACCCGAAGCACAGTCTCGTTCAGAACGCTTTCATCCGCCTCGCCCTTTTGAAACAGCTCCTTCATGGCAGCAAACGTAGAGGGCATGGGCAGCTCCACGTCCAGTCCCGCCTTCAGGCAGCGGTAGCCCGCCTCGGCCAGGCTCTCGGCGGTGCCCTGCACTTTGTATGTGTTTTCCGCACCGCTGTAGTCCGAAACGGTGACGCCGTCAAAGCCCATCTCTTGCCGGAGAAGCCCGGTCAGAAGCTTTTTGCTGGCATGCACAGGAAGCCCGTTGATAGAACAGTAACAGGGCATCACACCGCGAAGCCCCGCTTCGTGGATCGCTGCCTGGAAGGGCTTGGCGTAGACCTCCCGCAGGAGATTCTCGCCGATCTCCACATCCGCCCCGTGGATGCCCGCCGCGCCCCGGTGAAAGCCCAGAAAGTGCTTGGCAGCGGATTCGGGGTGACGCCCCGCCGTTTCGGTCTCCTGAATGCTGCGGGTAAAGGCGGTGCCCAGCGCGGCGGCCAGGGTCGGGTCCTCACCGTAGGCCTCGGACTGGCGGCCCATGCGGGAATCCCTGGAGATGTCCAGCACCGGGGCCAGGATCTGGGTAAAGCCAAAGGCCGCCTCCTGGCGGGAGACGATCTCGCCGATCTCCTGTTCCAGTGCCGGGTCAAAGCCCGCGCCCCGGTTCACGCCGGAGGGGAAGGCCGTGGTGTCCTGCAGCAGCGCCCCGTTCACGCCCTCCATGTGGAAGACGGCGGGAATGTGCAGGCGGCTCGATTCCATCACCAGGCTCTGCAGCTCACGCTGCCAGGCGGAGGCCTCCTCGATGCTCTCGCACATGCGAAAGCCCAGGGTGCTGATCTGGCCGATGCCGTTTTTGAAAAACGCGGCCATCTCTTTTTCCCGGCCCTTGACAGAAAACACGCCCGTCAGCTGGGCGATCTTCTCGTCCAGGGTCATTTCCTTCAGCAGTAGCTCCGCCCGCTCTCGGGCCGTCAGGCTTATATCCATGTAGTTTTTCATTCTGTTCTCCTCAGCCGATCCTTGTTGCCAGCACCGCCAGGCCCTCTTTTCCGGGCAGGCGAAGCTTTGTTGTCCCGCAGGCATCTTCTTTCAGGACAGTCCTTTTCATATTCCAGACGTCGATCAGTTCCACGCGATAGCGCTTGTCCTCCGGCAAAGGCAGGGTCTGCTCGCCGAAGCACTGCCGGTCATTGAACCAGAGGTAGGCGTCCTGGCCAACGTGGGAAGCCCATTCGTGCTCACCGGCGATATGGGCTGTGCGGTCGTCGATCTCCATACGGCGGATGCTCTCGGCGATGGAGCGCACAAAGCCGCGCATCTTCTCCGGAATCTGCTCCAATGCAGCCTCCATTTCCTCGCTCTCCATCTGCGCGAGTGTCAGCATGCCGCCGTTTGCAAAGGGCGTGAGCGGCCCGGGAAGACTTTCGATGAGCTCCCGCAGGAAGGCAATGCGCTCCGGACTCTCGCCCTTCAATACGCCGCCTTTGGCCCACCAGAGCACCTCGTCATCCGAAAGGAAGGTCTCGCCATGGGTGCAGTAGGCCCCGCTGGCGCAGCAGCGCCAGAAGCGATAGACCATCTCCTGCGCGGAGATGCTGCCCCAGAAATGGGGGAGATTGCCCTCATAACAGCACTCGTCGATGATGACGGGCTTTTTGTATTTTTCGATCCAGCGCGGGATCTCGGTCAGGCCCTTGGTCTGGATGCTGGCGTGGGTGATGTTGGGGCGCTCAGCATCCCAGAAGCAGAAGCAGTTGTGGCAGGACAGCAAATGCCCATAGGGGTCGTTCTCCGCAACAAAGCTTTCGATTTCTTCCCAATCGGAAAGGGTCTTCCCCTGGCTCAGATCGTATTCATTGGCAAGGCTCCACCAAATGCCGGGTTTCGCGGACAGCCTGCACAGCAGATAGCTGAGATACGTCAGATTGTCCGCCTGGCTCATGGTGTCAAAGCCCCAGCGGTCATAGGGGTGGAACAGGATCAGGTCCACCTGGATGCCCATGTCGGTGATCCGGTCGAGGATCGCTTCAAAGCGATGCCAGAAGGCGATGCAGGGACGATTCACATCCCAGGAGCCATCGCTCTTTTTCTCGAAGGCGTAGCAGGGCGGCTCGTTGTGGTTATAGTCATAGTCCTTGGGGAAAACGCACATGCGCACTTTGTTGAACGGCGCTGCCTTCAGCGTTTCCAGGGTCTGCTCCACAAGCGCGTCCTCCTGATGGGCCAGGGCGTATACCGTAGTGCCAAAGGGAAGAAACAGCTTTCCGTCCTCGTACTCAAAATGCGTATCCACAGCTTTGACAAGGCCGTGGTGCTCGCTGTCCGCCGCTTCGCAGGTCTCATTCCCCTCGGCGTTCACCGCGCCGCTGGCCTTCCAGGTGTATTCGCCCGGCTTCTCTGGCAGGAAGCGTACTTTGTACATGCCCTCGCCGTCGTAAAAGCCCCTTACGCTTTTCGTCTCACCGTCACACGTGAATTCCGCAAAGACCGGAACATCCGCATAATCCGCTGTCAGGACTTCTCCCGCAAACTGCAGTTCAAAGGTCTCGTACTGTCTCATTGATCTATCTCCTGTCATCTTTACTGCTCTGTCAAAAACGAGCGGAGGCGTTGATAGTCCGCGTCCTCGCTGCAGACGATCTCTCCCTGGGTCAAAAACTCTTTATCCCCACACACAGAGGCAAACAGATACTTGCAAAAAGTGGATTTCAGATTCAGATGATCACCTTCCGCGGAGTTGAAATAGACTTCCCCCTCGCAGTCCTGTACAGCGGTCATAAAATCCAGATAGGTATTCAGTCTTTTGAGCTTCATGTTGATTCCTTCCTCTGGCCTCTTGTCTCCCGAAACTGCTTGGGAGACAGGCCAATCTCCTGCCGGAACACCCTGTCGAAATAGCTGCGGCTGCCGAACTGCAGCTCTTCGCTGATCTGCTGAATGTCCTTCTCAGATGTCAGCAGCATGACCTTGGCCGCATCCAGGCGGACAGAGCGGATATAGTCGGTCAGCTTCATGCCCATCTCCTTGGCAAACTTTCTCGTCAGATAGTACTCCGTATAGCCGCAGTGCCGGGCGATCTCCTCCGCGCTCAGGCTTTTGGTATAATTCATACGGATATAGTCCCGGGCATCCCGGACCGCTTTGGACAGGCCGTCCGCCTCCAGCACCTGACGGATCATCTGCTGGAAGTCTCTGTACATGCCCTGCACGATGCGGCTGACGGCGCCGAAGCCGCGCAGCTCTTCGATCTGCCGCACCCACTCGCTCTCCCGCGTTTTGGCTGCGTTCAGGTTGACGCCGCTGCGAATGGCGGTTCTCGCGCAGAGCGCGGTGAACACGATCAGGTTGTCCTTGACCTGCCGCATACTGTCCTTCAGATGAAAATCCTGCACCTCGCCGCCGTAGTTGTTGTCGTACGCAGACGGCGCCCGGCCTTCCCCCAGACAGCGCAGCATCATTTCCTCGTGCGCTACCTGGCGTGCAAAATCGTTTTCCGCCGCAGGCATCTCCTCTTCGGACTTTTCACGGACCTCCGGCCCGATCGCTTCGAAGGGAATACTGTCCCGGCTCAGATTTTCCTCGTAGCAGGTAAAGTGGAGCATACTGGAAAAGTTTTTGATGGAATCCGGATGCACATAAGGCACATCGCCCAAAATCTGTATATAGTCCCGGCGCAGATGCTGGGACAGGCCCTTCTGATCCAGCCGCTGCAGGCTCTCCTCAATGGAGCTGTTTTTCAGATACAGCGGTCCCAGAATCACCAGCAGTCTCCCACCCTGACGCAGATGAACCCACTCGGCGATCCATCCGAGACCCAGTTCTCCGGTCATGATGGTAGGAATGCCGGGCAGATCCTTCTTGTCCATGGCTGCATCGAGACAGCCGCCGGATTGCAGAAGCATGTGATATTCCTGCTGATGAGGTGCCGTGGAAAAGAACAGATGCTTTTGATCGTCAAAGCACCAGGCGCCCAGCCGGCAGGCGGCGTAGACCATGCCCTGCAGATCGTTGAGCCGATATTCCACATCCGAACGGGCAAGTTTCATGTTTCGTTCACGCTCCTTTTATGAATCAAATCTTACCACAAAAATCGCGGCAGCGCCAGTTTTTCGGCGCTGCCGCAAAAAAGGAGTGCGTGTGGGATTATTCAGCCTCGCCCTGAGCGGCCTTGGCCGCTGCGCGATTGGCTTCGTTGGTCTTCTTGATCTCGGGCATCATCTTGTCCAGCTTATAGAAGCGGCAGACGATGTACACGACCGCGTACATGGCGGCGGGGATCAGGGAGTAGAGGAGGCGCACCATGGTGATGGCAGAGGCGGGCTGCACGGCCAGGTTGCCATCGTAGCCGGCCAGACCGATCAGGATGCCCAGAAGCCCCGCACCGAGGCCTGCGCCGACCTTGTTGGCAAAGCCGTTGACCGCACCCAGGGTACCTTCCAGACGGCGGATGCCAATGTACTCGTTGTATTCGGCGCATTCGATGATGATCAGCGCGCCCAGCATGGAGATGGGCACCGCGCCGCCGCCGGTGAGCAGATTGCCGATGATGAGAAGGATCAGGTTGCTGCCGGCGAAGAAGTTTATGGTAAAGCCGGCAATTGTGCACAGGATGCCGATGCGGATGAGCTTCATGACGGAGATCTTCTTGAGGATCTGGGGGAAGATGAACATGAGCGGCAGGATGATGAACTGGGTGGCGGCCAGCACGCCCATGAGGCCCACATTGCCCACAATATCGGTGAAGTAGAAGACGTTCACGCCCATGTTGGTGATGATGTTCATAACGAGGGAGGACAGTGCAAGGATGTAGATATAGGGGTTCTTTTTCAGAACTTCCAGAATGTCCTTGAACTCTACCTTCTGGTTGCCGGACTTCACGTCCACATCGTTGGTCTCCTTCACGACGAAGAAGCGCAGCATACCGAGAACGGTCATGGGGACAGCAAAGATGGCGATCAGCTTGATCCAGCCGGCCTGACTGGTGGCCAGAGTGCCCATCAGGCTGGGGAAGACGATGTTGAACACCGCGACGATCAGCATGGGGACCACGCCGCCGTAGGTGGACAGAGATACATACTGTTTCTCACTGGTGAAGGCGCGGACCATGTAGACAGTGCCGTTGGCGCTGAGGAAGGTGTTGAAGATGGAGTTTGCAAACAGGTACATCAGCAGGATCCAGGCAGCCTTGACAGCAGTGGTCGCTGCCGCGGGGACGCAGAACATCAGCAGCGTGGAGAGCCACATGCCGACCACACACCACTCATAGGGGCGACCCTTGCCCCATTTGGTCCGGGTGTTGTCCACGATGTAACCGGCAAACAGGTCGGTGATGCCGTCGATCAGCTTGCTGGCCAGCAGCAGGGTGCCGACCAGTGCTGCAGGCATCTTCATCGTGTTGACCGCGAAAACGGTCAGGTAGCCCATGATCATCAGGGCCACGCCGGTGGAGGCGGGGCGCAGAGACCAGGCCAGCAGCGTTCCGAAGGGCACGCCCTTTTCTTTCTTATCCACTGTGGCGGTGGACTTTACTTCTTCGCTCATTGTTTTCTCCTCTCATTTTCTTGGTTTGGGTTCGTCTGATTCTATTTTAAGGATTTTTGGGGCGATTTCTATGAAGCAATTGGTGTTCTTTTTCCAAAATTCGTTTTGTTTACTTTACGACAACCCGCACGCGGTCCAGATTTCTCACCTGGGTGAAGATCTCGTCCTTGTTGCCATCCCGCTGGGAGGATACCCGGGTGGAGACAAAGTAGGTGCCCGGCTCGTCAAAGCGGTAGATGATTTCAGCGTAAGCGCCCTTGACGCCGTCGGACTCCGTACGAACCACCTTGCCCTGTACCGGGAAGAGGCCCTTGAGCTTTTCAGGAAAGCCCCAGCGATCCCGGAAGTCGAAGGCGATCTTGGTGATCTCGCCGGCGTTCTCAGGAAGGGTGGCCTCCGTGCGCAGGACAAATTCGCCGCCCGCGCGCACATGGGCGCATTTCTGGCCGTTGGCGGTGAGTACCACACCGGCCTGCATGCCGTTTCGTCTGGAGGCATCCGCCTCCTCGACGATCTGGCCGCCCACCCGCTCATAGGCGGTGGTCTTCAGCGGCTCCTTGCCCAGCTGCAGCCAGTCGGCCATATCCAGCAGCGCCTGATACAGCGCGCCCATGTAGTTGACCACCATATTGTTGGCCGAGTCGTTGGAGTTGTTGTGCATGCAGCGCTGCATATAGTAAAGGCGGAAATCGTCCTCATTGCCCTTGGCCTCGATGACCTTGCTACGGTACCAGTCGCCGCACCAGGGGCAGGTCGATTCGTCCATCAGGGACTGGATCACGATCACCTTGCCCTGGATCTGTCCGTCCTGGGGCCGGCCGGTGCCGTTGAGGCGGTAGCCCATCACGTTGGGGCGCTGGGGCAGGGCGGGGGTGCCGTCGGCCTTGCGGAACTGATCCCAGGCGTGGAAGGAGGCGTCCGGCACCTGGTGGCGGTAGTAGTGCTGGATGGCAATATAATCGGAGTTGTCCAGGCTCAGCTCGTCGCCGGGCTTGACCTTGGAGAGAGCCTCGTTCAGATCGGACATGCCAAAGCACATTCCGATGGTGAGGAAACCGCCGCCGGTGCTCTCGTCCCGCTTCATATCGCCCAGCAAGAGGGTCATGCCCCTGGCGTCACCGGTCTCGAAGGTGATGTTCACGCCCTTGAGGTAGAGATCGTTGCCCTTCGGCAGCGTCTCCAGCTCGATCCAGGCGTCCTTGCCGTCGGTGAGCATCTTCTTCCAGGCGTCGTCCACGCCGTTGCGGCTCTCGATTTCCCGTTCCTCATCGGCGCTCTCGGGCTTGCCCGGCAGGTGGACGCGCCTGACCGTACCGCGAAACTGCAGGCGGTCTTTTACAGCGCTGCTGTCCGGGTCTGCCCCCGCATAGCCGGGGACCGTCCAGAAATCCTCAAAGAAGCCGGGATCGCTGTGCTTCACGCCGGGAGAGAGCACGGGCAGAGAGCCGTCGTCAATCTTGCCGCTGGCCTCCAGATACCAGGCCATGGGAGGAAAGCCCATGTCCGTCAGCTCCTTGAGCATGGCGGCTTCCATCTCGTTCAGGCCGTCGTACATGTTGCCGCTGCCGCCGGGCTCCAGATTGTCCACGATCTTCGCAAAGCAGTTGCGCAGGACGCGCTGGCCCTGGGCGTGCATGGTGATGGTGTTGGGCAGGCTTGCCGGGGAGCCGATCACGAAGGGTACCGCGCCCTCCCAGGCGTCGGTATTTTCGATGCAGGCCATGGTCTTGTAGCCGCCGCCGCTGCCGCCGAAGACGATGCCCACCGGGCGGGAGCCGCCGTAGATCTCAAGAGCCATCTTCCGGCTGTACTCGGCCACGGCAGCGCTGGACTTCCAGCGATCGGTGTCATCTCCGTTGGGGCCGAACATGGCAACGGAACCCATGTTGCTCTCCACAAAATAGGCGCCGTTCAGGAGAGAGAAGCCGATCATGTCGTCCGCACCGGCTTTGTTCAGACTGGCCAGCTCCTCATCCGGCCCGGGGAAGGGAGAGAGGTACTGGAAGAAACGGCCCTTGTAGGCATCTCTGCGAGGGAAGCAGAAGCTGAACTTCACATTCGTGCCGGTGAAGCCGCCGTGCACATAGCGGTAGGCGAGCTCCGTCCCATCGGCGAGCACGCGAGAGCGCATCTCTTCCACATCAACAAAGGGCTCCTGATACCTGGGATCCGATAAAGCGTGATAGATTTCTTTTGCCATAATGCCGCCTCCTGTTAAGAAAGAATTCGATTTTCTGGAATAAGAATAGCAAAATCCATGGGGCGGGTATATGAAATCTCTCGCTTTTTTTGTCCATTTTTTGCTCAGAAAGAACGACCCGGGGGCCCTCCGTACTCCCCGGGATCTTCCTGTTTTGCACAAATACGATTGATGTTAAACGCTGATCGTTTTTCCCTCGGTGATGCCGCTCTCGTTAAAAGCATCCACCCGGACACAATAGCTCTTCCCGGCAATCAACGCTCCGATGCGCTTTTTCCCCGCCGTGAATACCATATAGCTGTGATACAATTTGTCCGGGGAAGCGCCAAAGAGGATGTTATAGCCCATGGCATCGGACTGCGGTGCAATCTCCACTTCCATGTCCAGTGTCCTCGTTCGGACGGCAGTAAAGTCCGGCTCGGCCGGTTGATCGCCATTGCCAATGCCGAAAACACGCAGGCCAGAAACACAGGGAGCCTGGCCGTAGGGCAGCGCCATATCGCTCAGCCGCAGCCAGCGCGCCGCGAAGCCGGATTCCCTTACGACCAGGTCGTGAGAGAGATCGGTCTCTGCTGAGGTTTTATCCTCGATCATAAACCAGTTTTCCCCGTCACAGGATGCTTCCAGCTTCCACTGGGTGTGCAAATCGTTTTCTTCAATATAGCGTGCCTGGGAGCCGGAACGAATCTCGCCCGGGCAGGGAATGTCGATCTTATCATCGGCAAAATTGATCTGCACAGCATGCACATCATATATATCGCCAAGATCTACCTGCAGCCACTCGTCCCGGCTGTTGGAGGCGGCGCGCCACCAGGTCTGCACGTTTTCTTCGGTCGCGCGGCAGGCCTCATGGCCCTCGGCTTGAGAAGAGGCCGCGGCGGATTTACCAGCGCTGAGCAGCATCCATTCCGGCTCCTGCCAGGGATCGTCAAAGGTCTCTCCGACAGCCATGGGCCAATCGCCGTAGCGCTGATTGCAGAACAGTTCGCCGTCTTCGTCAAAGCCTGCCGGCCACAGACCGACGCGGCGCTCAAAAGGATGGTTCACGCTGATACGCATGGTGGAAGTGTGCCACCAGCGGTTTTGCCGGTCCTGCATGGTGGAGCCGTGACCGGCTCCGGGCATAAAGCCGCCGGGATGATAGGAATAAGGGTTGTTTTCCGCCAGGACAAAAGGCCCGAGTGGGTGTTCGCTGATATAAACGCCGTCGGAATAGACGTTGTACTCCGCCCCCGGGCAGGCGTATTGCAGGTAATAGATGCCATTGTGCTTGTCCATCCATGCGCCCTCAATAAAAGGCGCATGGGACAGCATACCGCGAATCATGGGCTTCATATCCGCCGGAATCTGTTCGTCGCACATCCCGCGGCCGGCCAGGAATGTCTGATATTCCTGCTCAAGCTCCTGACCGAAAATCGGCGGAATCGAGTTGTCCTCGCCCACACGCTCATAGCCTATTTCACCGGGCCGGCTTTCGATCAGCGCCTTGGGTTTCCCCAGCGGCAGCATGGTGGCAGGATCCAGCTCAACGCCCCAAATCGGTGTGGAATTGGAGGAGCCCCAGTAGAAGTAGACCCGTCCGTCCTCGTCTGCAAACAGATTGGGATCCCAGAAAGGGAAATTGCCTGGGACTCTCTCATAAGGCCCGTTCAAAATATCCTTCGTGCGATAGCGGTCACAGATCGTATCCCGTCGTGATGCGCAGAAATACACCCACCCGTCTACGACGCGCACATCGGGTGCGTAGTCGTACAGCGGAAGTGTGTCAGGCAGACGATGGTTTTCCCAGTTTACAAGATCGTCTGAAACCCACACGCCCAGTGTCATGGAAGCAAAGATGTAATACCGTCCCTGAAAGCAAATCATCGAAGGGTCGGCCGCCTCGCGGCAGATTTGCATCCCGCTGCCTCTGCGTGGATCGGCATTGAACTGGTAGCGGTAGTTGACATTCAATGGATTGCAGTAGTATTTCATAGCGATGTTGCCTGCCTTTCCCTCAAAGAAATCCCCGGTTGACAAAGCAGCCGTACTCAATCATCCCGGCGCAGCTGGCCCAGCGCGTAGAGGCTGGGCTTGGCTGTGCGGACCTGGGTCGCACGGTTGACACCGATGAGGCCGAAGGTCATGCTGTAACCCTTCTGCCATTCGTAGTTATCGAGCAGACTCCAATAGCAGTAACCCTTAACCGGCAGGCCTTCTTCGATGCACGACTTCACGCCCTGCGTAGCGCGGTCAAGAAATGCGATGCGGCGCTTATCGTCGGATGTAGCAATGCCGTTCTCTGTCACGATCAGATCGCCGTGAAAATCCTTCGCCACCCGCCGCAGCACGTTTTCCAGTCCCTGAGGATAGTATTCGTACTCCATCTGTGTCAGCTCCGCCCCCTCTGGATTGGGCAGCGGGCCGTCAGGGCCGATGATCGTACGGGAATAGTTCTGCACACCGAGGAAGTCGTCATCTGCCATGACGGGCAGGTAATGGGTGAACTCCTCCGCCCATTCCGCCTGTGCCTTTTCTTCTCCGCCGGGCACACACTGTACATCGTGCAGACTCAAGGTCCAGCCAATCTTGATGTGCGGCGCGGCCTTGCGCAGGGCCGCCCTGGCTGCAGTGTGAGCCTTCATGACAATCTCGTCGCCGTGGGTGGTGCGGGCAGAGACAAACACGGCAGGGCGGTCCGTGCCGAAAGCTTCCAGGTTTTCCCGCGCAAGTTCGGGGCTCCCGCGCATCAGATCTTCCATGTTCACCCCCACCTGTACTTTGCCGACGGCTACCATCTGCTGGAAAATCTGCCGCGCTACGGTGGAAATCTGAATGCCCATGTTGGCCTCGTTGATCGTGCAGACGTAGTTCAGATCATCCCCGAACTGCTCCGCAATATAGGCGGCGTAGCGGGCAAAATCATCTGGCGTCGTGTCCGCTTCCCAGCCGCCCTTGCGGATCAGCCACACTGGGCTTGAGAAGTGATGCAGCGTGACGATGGGCTCAACGCCGTGATCCCGGCAAAAACGAATAACGCCGCGATAGTGCTCGGTTTCTTCCTTACTGAACGCTCCTTCCTCAGGCTCAATACGCGCCCACTCGATGGAAAACCGATAAGCGTTCAGACCGGCTTCCTTCAGCAGGAGGATATCCTCCCTGTATCGATGATAATGATCCACGGCGGCCCCAGAGGGTTCGGAATAGCTGCCATGGGGCATCTGCTCCTGGGCCCAGGTATCGCTCAGCGTGTTGTTACCTTCAACCTGGTGGGCTGCCGTTGCGGCTCCCAGGAGGAATTCCTTTGAAAATCTTCTCATACTTTTCACCCCGTAAAAATGATTTTGGTTCTTCTGGGATAAGAATAGCAAAATCCGCAGGGTGGGTATATGAAATCTCTCGTTATTTTTATCCATTTTTCGTTGAGTGCTTTCCGGAGTGACTTGACGAATTATGAGCAAAATTCGCCAATTATGGAATAGACGCTTCCGGTTTGCCATGTCATACTGCAAACAGGAAAGCAAAAAATGGGAGGTATCTCAATGAATGCGGAACAAGTATTAAAGGAAATGACTCTGGAAGAGAAGGCCGCTTTCTGCTCCGGTCGGGACTTTTGGCACACGAAGGCGATCGATCGTCTGGGTGTCCCGTCCGTGATGATGTGCGACGGCCCCCACGGCCTCCGGAAACAGGAGGGCGAGGGCGACCATCTGGGCATCAACAAGAGCATTGAAACGGTCTGCTATCCCACAGCCACGGCGCTGGCCTCCTCTTTTGACCGGAATGTGATGCGCCGTCTGGGTGAGGCGCTGGGTCAGGAATGCCGGGCAGAGAACGTGGCCATGCTGCTGGGGCCCGGCCTCAACATCAAGCGTAGCCCTCTCTGCGGACGTAACTTCGAGTATTTCTCTGAGGATCCCTACCTAGCCGGGGAGATGGGCGCCGCCTACGTGCAGGCACTGCAGTCCAAGGGCGTCGCCGCTTGCGCCAAGCACTTTGCCTGCAACGACCAGGAGACCCGGCGCATGTCCGGCTCCTCGAATCTGGATGAGCGGACGCTGCATGAGATCTATCTGCCTGCTTTCGAAGCTGTCGTAAAGAAGGGCAAAACGCGCAGCATCATGTGCGCCTACAACGCCGTCAACGGCGAATTCTGCGCGGAAAACAAGCTGCTGCTGACGGATATCCTCCGCGAGAACTGGGGCTTTGACGGCTTCGTGGTCACCGACTGGGGCGCTGTCAAGGGCCGTGCCAAGGGCGTGGCCGCGGGTCTCGACCTGGAGATGCCCGGCGGTCCCACCGCCACTGGGGAGGAGCTCCTGGAAGCTGTGCAAAACGGAGAACTCTCCGAAGCGGAGCTGAACAAGGCCGTGCTGAATCTGCTGCGCTTTGTGGAAACCGCCCTCAACGAGCGCGATGAGAACGCCTTCATCGACCGGGACGCCTGCCGGAAGCTGGCAAAAGAGCTTTCCGACGAGTGCGCGGTGCTGATGAAAAACGAGGGCGTGCTGCCGCTGAAAGAGGGGCAAAAGGTCGCCTTTATCGGTGAGTTTGCAGATAAGCCCCGCTATCAAGGCGCAGGCTCCAGCCATATCAACGTGCCCCACCCTGTGAGTTCGCTGGAGGTCGCCGGAGATGCCGTCGTCTACGCTAGAGGCTACGACGCCCACAGCGACAAGACCGACGAGGCGCTGCTCGCCGAGGCCGTAGAGACTGCAAAGAATGCCGAGGTCGCCGTAATCTTTGCCGGTCTCCCCGACGCCTTTGAGTCTGAGGGTGCCGACCGGGAGCACATGCGTCTGCCGGACAATCAGAACGAGCTGATCGCAACGGTGGCGGCGGTCAATCCCAAGACCGTAGTCGTGCTCCACGGCGGCTCTCCGGTGGAGCTTCCCTGGCTGGATCGGGTTCCCGCTATTCTCTGCATGTATCTGGGCGGCGAACAGGTGGGCGCGGCGGCGGTCGATCTGCTGTACGGCAAGGCAAATCCCTCCGGTCATCTGGCCGAGACCTGGCCTATCCGCCTGCAGGACAATCCCTCTTACCTGAACTTCCCCGGTGAGGACGGCGTGGTCACCTACGCCGAGGGTATCTTTGTGGGCTACCGCTACTATGACAAGAAAGAGCTGCCGGTAAACTTTCCCTTTGGTCATGGCCTTAGTTACACCAGTTTTGCCTATTCTAATCTGTCCGTGGACAAGGAAAAGCTGACGGATCGGGAGACCGTCACCGTAACTGTGGACGTGACCAATACCGGTTCTGTTTCGGGAAAAGCCGCCGTGCAGGTCTATGTGCGCGACGTGCAGAGCACCGTTCGCCGTCCGCTGCGCGAGCTGCGGGACTTTGCCAAAGTGGAGCTGCAGCCTGCCGAGACGAAGACGGTGAGCTTTACCCTTGATAAACGCGCCTTCGCCTACTATGAGCCAAAGGTGCACGACTTCTTCGTAGAGAGCGGCGAGTTTGTGATTGAGATCGGCGAGAGCTGCCGGGACATCCGCCTGTCAAAGTCTGTTGAGGTGGAGGGCTCCACGCTTTTGAGCTTCATGATCGACGCGAACACCACCATCGGCCAGCTGATGAAGCACCCCAAAGGCGCGGCCTTTATCCGCCAGATGATGGGCAGATCTAATGGCCCTTCCGATTCTGAGCAGGCAGAGGCCATGGGTGAGGGCAGCGAGAAGATCATGCAGCAGATGATGCTCGACATGCCCCTCGGCTCTCTGGTCAGCTATGGCCGAATGACGAGCAAGCAGCTCAAGGATCTGATCGCTTCATTGAACACATGATGCCATATCACAACAACAAAAGGAGCAGCATGCACTGCTCCTTTTGCTTTTACAACAGCTTTTTGCAGGTGCTCTGGATCCCCTCCGCGTTGAGGCCGTAGGTATCGAAGACCTCCTTGGAATTGCCGGTGATGACCGGCGCGTCGGGCAGGGCAAGGTTGATGACCTTCCTGGGGCAGTTCGCCGCTACGATCTGGGAAACCATGGAACCCAGACCGCCGAAGGGGGCGTGCTCCTCCACGGCGACAAAGCCCTTCACCCTGGGCGCCAGGGCCAGGATGGCCTCCCGGTCCAGAGGCTTGACGCAGTACATGTCCACCACGCAGGCACAGATACCCTCGGCTTCCAGCGCCCTGGCCGCCTCGATGGCGGGGCGCACCATCTCCCCGCAGGCCACGATGGCCACGTCCGGGTTCTCGGTGTTGCCGAGAACGGTCGCCCTGTTCATCTCAAAGGGGCAGTCCTCGGCGCTGTAAATGTCCTCCACGGGGTTGCGGCCCACGCGGACGTAGGCGCACTTCTGATCGTTCAGCAAAGCCTGGATCAGCTTCTTCGTCTGGTGCCGGTCGGAGGGCAGATAGACGCGCATGTTGGGGATGGCGGAAAGGGCCGCGATGTCCTGGGCGCTGTGATGGCTCATGCCCAGCGCGCCGTAGCTGACGCCGCCGGAAATGCCGACGAGCTTGACGTTGGTATCGGAGTAGGCGCAGTCGATCTTGGCCTGCTCATAGCTGCGGGTGGAGAGGAAGCAGGCGGGAGAGAACGCGTAGGGCTTCTTGCCGCACTTGGCAAGACCCGCGGAGATGCTCACCAGGTTCTGCTCCGCGATGCCCACCTCCACGCTCTGTTCGGGGAAAGCCTTGAAGAAGGGTGTCATGGAGGCGGAGCCGCGGGAGTCGCTGCAGAGGGCGACGACGTTGCGATCGGCTGCGGCGGCCTCCATCAGCGTGTCGCAGATGGCCTGCCGGTTGGGGATCTTGTTGCCCACGGCACTCAGTTCAGGCAGCTTATGCATTCTCGATCGCCTCCTTCCGGCTGGTCAGATCCGCCTGGATCTGGGCGTATTCCTCCGCATTCGGCACCTTGTGGTGCCAGGGGGCCTTGTTCTCCATGACGGAGGAGCCGCGGCCCTTGATGGTGTGGGCGATGACCACGCTGGGCTGGCCCTTGGTTTCTCTTGCCTCGGTGAAGGCCGCGTCCAGGGAATTCATGTCGTTGCCGTCGCACTCGATCACATGCCAGCCGAAGGCGGCAAAGCGGTCAGCCAGCGGCTCATGGCTCATCACGTCCTCGGTCTCACCGGAGATCTGCAGGCCGTTGCGGTCCACCACCGCGCAGAGGTTATCCAGGCCGTAGTGGCCCGCGGCCATGGCGCCTTCCCAGACGCTGCCCTCGGCCAGCTCTCCGTCGCCCATCACGGTGTAGACCCGGTAGGGCGCGCCGTCCATCTTCCCGGCCAGGGCCATGCCCACGCATACAGGCAGGCCGTGACCCAGGGAGCCTGAGTTCATCTCCACGCCGGGCAGAGAGTTGTGGGGGTGGCCGATGAACTCGCTGCCGTAACGGGAGAAGCTGTTCTTATAGGTCTCGTAATCGAAAAAGCCCTTTTCGGCCAGCACCGTGTAATAGCTCTCCACGCTGTGGCCCTTGGAGAGGACGAACTTGTCCCGGTCGGGGTCGTCCCGGTTCTCGGGGCTGATGTTCATGTGCTTGAAGTAGAGCATGACCAGCGTGTCCATCACGCTCATATCACCGCCGATGTGCCCGGCCTTCGCGCCGACGATCACATCTACGGTCTTTTTGCGCAGCTCGTAAGCCAGCGCCGCCAGTTCCCTGTTCGTCATCTTACACCTCGTCAAATACCACGTCTTCGCCGTGGAGATAGGCTTTCACTTTGTCTTCGATGGGATCGTAGAGGTCGGGCTTGACCCCGATGTACTTGCAGGCCTCGTAGACCACCGGCACCACGTCGCCGTGGATGGCCGCCACATGGTGGATGTAGGGGCCTTCCACCACCTTGGCCTCCAGGCGCTTGAGATTGTTGACCTCCACCCAGACATAGGTGCCGCGGGTCCAGGGGCCCTCGATGCCCCGGGCGTGGCCGAGAAGGATGGAGTACTCGCCCTCGTCGCCGTCAAAGCGCACCAGGCTCATGGAGCCGTGCTTGGCCTCGGCGGACACCGCGCCGTTTTCGGGGAAGGCCACGGGTACGCAGATGGTGGGCTTTTCCCTGGCAACGGAAATGGGCCAGGGGCCGCAGTGCTGCAGCAGCTCGCCGTTGTCGTTGTCGGGGTGACGCACCGTCCAGTCGGAGAACATGACGCGGCGCTCGTTCATGCTGGCCGCCTCGGCGATCAGCTGGGAGATGGCGCCGTGGATATCCGTCTCGCAGACCACGGGGATGCCCTCTTCATTTAAGAGAGAGTTCGCCGCGCAGGGCATGATGTGGATCTCGTCCTGCAGGGCGTTCCAGCACTGGATGGCGATGGCATTGCAGCCGTACTTCTCGGCCAGAGCCTTCATGGCGACCTTCAGCTCCGCCACATTGCGCAGATACGCCTCGGAGATGGAGCAGGTCATATTCTCGTGGCAGTATTGAACGACCTTGTCCACTTCGGTCTTCTCCTCGCGCCACTTGCGCATCTCGGCGTAGAGTTCGGGAAGCGGGATAGGCGCAAGCTGAATGTTGAACTTCTCCAGCAGCTCTCCCTCGTTGCACATGGTGCTCCAGAAGTCGAAGGGCCGGGGACCGATCTGCAGAATACGGGTGTGGCGGAAGACCTTCACCACGTTGCACACGGCCAGAAAATCCTTGATGCCTCGCTCAAATTCGGGGTCTTCCAGATTGCAGTTGTTCATGTAGGTGAAGGGCACCCGGAAGCGCCGCAGCACCTTGCCGGTGGCGAAGAGGCCGCACTGGCTGTCGCGCAGGCGCATGCCCTTCTCGTCCGGCCGCTCGTCCCGGGGGCCCCAGAGCAGCACGGGGACACCAATCGCTTTCGCCAGGCGGGCGCACTCATATTCGGTGCCGAAGTTGGCGTGGGGCAGGAACAATCCGTCCACCTTTTCCCGCTGGAATTTTGCGATGATCTTCTCCAGCCCCGCGTCGTCGTAGAGCAGGCCCTCGTCGTTCACATCGTCAATGTCCACAAAGTCGATACCCAGTTCCTTGAGTCGGGCGGCGGTGAGATCGCGGTATTCCACCGCGGCAGGGGCGGAGAAGATCGCCCTACGGGTGGGGGCAAAACCGAGTTTGATCTGTGCTTTCATGGTGTTCCTCCTTATGCCTTTTCTACGGCCTGTTTCCAGCCGTCGTATTTTTTGTTTCTCAGACTTTCATCCATTTGCGGTTCGTATGCTTTTTTCAGCCGGTCTGCCGTAAGAATGCTCTCGTCATAGAGCCCCACGCCCATCCCGGCCATGTAGGCCGCGCCCATGGCGGAGAGCTCTTCGGCCTTCTGCACGCAGATGCGGGCCCGGGATACGTCGCTCTGAAACTGCATCAGGTATGGGTTGCCGGTCGGCCCGCCGTCCACCCGCAGCTCGGAAATCCGTACGCCGGAGTCGCTGCTCATGGCCTCCACAATGTCCGTCACCTGCCAGGCGATGGCCTCCAGCCCTGCCTTGACGATCTCGTTTTTGCCGGTCGTGCGGCTCATGCCCGTAAGGATCGCCCTGGCGTCATCCTTCCAGTATGGCGCGCCCAGGCCGGAGAAGGCGGGCACCAGATAGGCGGTATCCTCGGGATTGGCCGCTTCCGCCATCGCGGCGGTATCCTTCGCGCTCTCAAACAGGCCCAGATCCTTCTGCAGCCAGGTGATGACCGCGCCGGCATAGTTGATGTTCCCCTCCAGCACGTAGTCCACCCGGCCGCCCCGGCCCCAGGCCAGGGAGGTGACGAGGCCGCTTTGGCTCTCCTTAAAATCCGGCCCGATGTTCATCATGATGGAGGAACCGGTGCCGTAGGTGGCCTTGGCCATGCCGGGCCTGACGCAGCCCTGGCCGAAGAGCGCCGCGTGGGAATCGCCCAGCACCGCCCGGATGGACACCGGCGTGTCGAAGAACCCGTTTAAGGTCGTTGCGCCGAAATTCCCATCGGAGAACGCCACCTGCGGCAGCGCGGCAAGCGGAACACCCAGTATCTCACAGATCTCCCCATCCCAGTTCAGGGTGTGGAGATTGAAAAGCTGTGTCCGGGAGGCGTTGGAATAGTCGGTTTTGAACACGGCGCCTTCGGTGAGCTTGTATACCAGCCAGCTGTCGATCGTGCCGATGCAGAGTCTGTTTTCCTTTGCCAACGCAGCAGCATGTTCGTTGTGCCGCAGAATCCAGGCCGCCTTCGCCGCCGGGAAGTAGGGGGACAGCGGGATGCCCGTCTTCTCCCGGACGCTCCTTCGAAAAGCCTCGTCCCGGATTTCGTCGGTGATCTCCTTCGCCCGGGCGCACTGCCAGACGATGGCGTGCTCCGTCGGCTTGCCCGTCTCCCGATCCCAGGCGATGGTCGTCTCCCGCTGGTTGGAGATGCCGATGGCGGCCACGCTCGATTTGTTGATCGCCGCGTCTTCGATAAGCTGCCGGATGACATGGACGCTGTTGCGGTAGATCTCCTCCCCGTCGTGGCTGACCCAGCCCTCAGATGAAATGATCTGTTCATGGGGAAGAAAAGCCTTTGAGACGATCTCACCCTCACTGTCCATCAGGATCGCCTTGGTCCCCTGGGTGCTCTGGTCAAGGCCTATCACATATTGATTGCGCATAGCCGGACCTCCCCTTTTGTTCTTGCTTGTATTCTATCTGCGGAGGAACTTAATTGATATAGATTCTTAAGTTTTTCTTTACTTAACTTACTTAATGTTCTATACTCGTACTGAGGTGATTTCCTGTGAAAGTGACCGCAAAGGATCTGGCCAAAACCCTGGGTCTCTCCGAAGCCGCCGTGTCCATGGCGCTGAACAACAAGCCGGGCGTCAGCACCGCCACGCGCCGAAAGGTACTCGAAGAGGCGGAGCGCCGTGGTTATGATTTTTCCCGCAAGTCCGTCTTCGGCAACGAGCTGAAAGGCAGCTTCTGCCTAGCCGTGTATAAAAAAAGCGGCGCTGTCGTGGGCGACACGCCGTTCTTTGCCGATCTCACCGACAGCATCAGCGCCGCCTGTAAGAAGGCCCATTATGATCTTACGATCCGTTATCTCTATGAGGACGAGGAGCTAGAGGACAGACTGTATTCTCTGTCACGCACGGACTTTAAGGGCATGCTCCTCCTGGCCACCGAGATGGACGCCGCCTCCCTCGCTCATTTCTCCCGCTTCAAGACGCCGATCCTGCTGCTGGACTCCTACTTTGAGACGGCGGGCTACAACTGCGTCATCATCAACAACATCCAGGGCGCCTATCTCGCCGCCGACTATCTGATCCGCAAGCGGAAAACCCAGCCCGGCTACCTGCGTTCGGCCTATCCTATCGGCAACTTCGACGAGCGCGCGGACGGGTTTTATAAGGCGATCCGTGCAGCCGGCATGTCCACCGCCAAATCTTTGGTTCATCGGCTCACGCCTTCTCAGGAGGGGGCTTATGCGGACATGAAAGCGCTGCTGGACACCGGAGAAAAGCCTGCCGACTGTTATTTTGCCGACAACGATCACATTGCTATTGGGGCCGTGAAAGCTTTGAAAGAAGCAGGCTATCGCATCCCGGAGGACATAGCGATCGTGGGCTTTGACGATATACCGCTTTGCGAATATCTCTCTCCGCCGCTGACCACAATTCACGTTCCCAGACACATTTTCGGTGAAACCGCCGTACGCCGATTGATCGAGATCGTGGAACAGAAGGATTCCTACACAACCAAAATTGAGATCGGGACAAAGCTGGTAAAACGAAAAAGCGTATGAACCATTTTGATTCGGTTCCCTCTTGTGCGGGGCAATGATTGTATTCGCTGTCCCGCTTTTTAGTTATTTACCGTTTTCTCCGCCGGTAGTTTTTCAAAAACAGCCGCCTTGTCGTGAACTCCAGGGTTTCTGCGCGTACGCGGGATAGATAGAAATGCCGCGCCGTCCTGAAGTGAACCCCAAAAGTTAGACATTTATAGAATTAGGCGACCTGAAGGGTCTGATATCTGTGTTGAGCAGGTGTCAGGCCCTTTAGT
>OCTX012215270.1_pt1 | contig 36859 bp, 17 predicted proteins | sample 1539691 | NCBI WGS metagenome assembly OCTX01 (sample SAMN02144231, study PRJEB22623) | gut metagenome | biome: sheep rumen | host: Ovis aries | place: New Zealand
ATAAAAAGGCATTCATTATCGTTTGTGCCGGATAAGAGCCGGTCGACTGAAAGGAGGGCCGGGCGACGCCCGGCATGAACACAAAAATGAAAAATCAGTTAGGTCGTATGAAATGTTCTTAAAAGATGAAGAAAATGAATAGGAAGGATTGTTGCTCCTGGGCCAAGTGAGAGAAAAGGCCACGCTGTACCTATATCAGGGCAGCGTGGCCTTTTAAGTTTGCATGATTGCGCCAGGGAGATGCATTCACTTCGCAAAATTAAATAGCACACAACTATTCGCAAACCCCGACTTTAACGAATAGTTGAAGGCCTTTATACAATATTGTTGGAAGTTTGTGATTCGGCTCTGTTAATCATTAAACACTTGATTCTTCCATGCGGCTATACGGGATTCTGACGGCCACATGTACTGAGTAGTTCATATGCTTTTTCGTCATCCACTCGATTTAAACCACCTTCGTCCTCAAGTAATGAGTTTTTAATCAAAATACCCGTTTTAATTTTCCTACTTCTCAATTCCTCCATTTTTTGATTTTTGCTGAGTGACATAATGAATAGATTGGCAGCTCCAACGGCAATTAAAGATTTCTCGTTCAATACACGTAGCTCCCGCATCGTTTCTAAATCTCCTTGAATTTGCAATTCCTTACGAGATAAAACCTTTTCATTCATGTTTTTATCAAAATCAATCCAAAGCATTTTATCTTTGCATTTAATATATACAGTTGATTCTCCAGAAGGTTCAATACGGACAGAGAAACATTCATAATTCTTTTCCCATTTACAAAGCCTTTTAGATTTGCCGTTTTGATCGATCAGGTTAATTGACCCATCTTGAACGTAGATAATATTCCCATTCTCTGCTATGCATATACGACGCGGATCTACCTTTATAAAAGCATAGGCAGTTGCAGCAACATCTTCTTGAAATATGACAACGTGACACTCATCGTTTTGCTCTAGTATAATTGCACAAAGTCCAGACAAAGTCACGATTTGCCGTAGTTCCTTGCTACTCCTAAAATGATACAATTCTCTTTCTTCTTGATCATACAGATTTTTTAAGGAGTGCAATAAGAATTCGTTACCAAAATGAATTACGCCACCACTACATTTATTTTTTGATAAAACTTCAGCTGTATGCTGTTCTAAAGAATCTTCTGGAAAACTATATTTCATAAGCTGCCCATGTTTATGCAGTGCAGCTACATTCCATTTACGTGATTCTTTCCAGAAACAGAAGTTGCTAATTGGGTCATCCGGCGCTATCCTTAGTCCACTAATGTCCGCACAACGAAAATCAATGTCATCCAGTTCCACATTAATCATCTGCCAGTTTTTCAGCACAGCATGATGAAAATTTATATGTCGCAATGTACATTTCCAAAGGCAAATATTATTGGCATGGAGTTCAGATAAATCAAGTCTCGCCCCGCTTTCACCACTTAGTGTATAGCCTGGCTGAAGGAGAATCTCCAACAGTCTTGCAGGCAAAGGGGAGTCTGATTTTTTGATATTATCATTACAGAGCCACTTTTTAATTCGACGTTTATAACAATCTCCATTGTCACTTCGAGACCTTTTTTCTATGCATAACAACAACAGTTTTATTGCTTCCGGGGTCAGTGACAAATCCCTTAGGGCCATAATAAAAGCCGCATTTAGGGGGTTCTCTATTTCGTCTTTGCTACTGTCTATTAATAGTTGACAGAGATACCTTGCTGTTAAATACTCGCGGACTATGTTATGCTCAAAACTAACCCAGCACGTCCCTTCTCTCTCTTGATCCTTTCGTATTTTGACAATCCCAACATGGATTACTTCGTTAATGCTCCTTCCTTCTAAAAGCACCTCACTTTTTTTCTCTTTACTGCATTTTACGGCACAACGATAGATTTCCTTCCGAAGGTCTTCTTTACTGATTTCCTCACTATGAGCATAATTCTCAAGGTCATACTCGAACAGCATATCCAGTACATCTGCCTCATTTACGAGAGACGAAGTTACTTTGCGGTTGAATTCACTACTTTTTGTGGCATTGGAGCAAAGACTAAAAAAAACTGGTCGACGTATAATGTTTAGAAATGCAGAGTTTTGTTCTAACTGTAAAAGCCAGGAACCGTCATTATGATTTGTTTGTTCCAGCTTGTTCCATTCTTCCTGAATCTCCTCTACTGAACACATTTCCAGTTCAAGGATTTCAGCCGACTCCATCTGCTGGTGGAAACTCTCGGATTTCATACCCATTTCAAAATCAGATTCTCGAGAGGTGATTATAAACATCGGTTCGACATGTGTTTGGCGACCTCTCTCGTTTTCATACCTTTTGTACCAATCCTTTAATTCATAGATAATTCTTAACAAAAAATCAATCTTTTTTTCAGTAGAGGAAAGACCTGAGAAGACTTCATCGAAGCCGTCCAAAAAAAAGACTGGTAGTAAACTTTTCTGAACGCACTCCCCTGCCCATTTATCATACATTTTATAGTATTCTTTCAAGGTATTATTCATAATAGATTTGTAACGTGTTTCATCGTTCCAATCTTTGTTTCGTGACAGTACTTTTAATCGCAGGTAAAAGGGCATAAGGCGATAATAACCTGGATGGAGAACAATCTGTTCGATTGCCTGGTAGCACAACCAGCTTTTCCCTGTACCATATTCACCGATAATAAAGAGAGTTTTTTTTCGTTCATTCTCAATGCTTTCCTTTTTGCTTTGAAGAAAATTGAGAAGTTGGTCCAAAGCAATCTCTTTTTTTCTGTTAGGCACGGGTAAAAGTTCGTTGTGACCTCTGTATTCTTCCCAGAACGAGTAATGACTCAAACGTTCCAGCATAGCCTCTCTCACGTTATCTGTGCCGATGATTTTTTCGTATAGATATTTAAAAACTCCATCCTTTGTATATGGACCGTCATAAGTACTTTTATATACCAAATCATATGCCTGTTCGTTCGCCGATAGAAAGTCTTTGCATTTGAGCGAAGGACCATCTTCCATAATTGCAAAAATTTTAATAAAATCATGGTCTTCGTTCCAACGGTCAAACAAGTGTTCTGGAAAATTGTTTTGAAGACCACCAAATGGACAGACCAAAACCCAGCGGTTGTTAACCTTGGAATCACAATCCATATAGTATTCCAACATATTATATGCGTAGTTCCTTACAATTAAATCAGGAACTTTAGCTGAATTCTTGTCTGAAATGTTACTCGTATAGTTTTTGCACTCGAAACGCAGCCTATATTTGAGTTCACCTATTTTAGAATTCAGACCAACGTCATATCCGAATTGAGAACCGCTACTTTGTCTCTTTGCATGTTTTTCAATGGAAAAAGTCAGCCCGTCTCTTTCTGCTTCTTCTTCCCACCAGTTTTCAAAGTCTTCTAATACAAGCTTTGTCGCTTCTTCTAAATCACTAGGCTCTGGTTTGTAGGATGTATCATCTTTTGTATCTAGGGCGTCTGACAAATTCGTTTCGTTTATTTCTGGTTTTTTTTCAATAATAGAGTTACTATCGGGAAGATGATTCGCATTTGAAATTACTTTATAATATGTTTTATCAATACGGCCTGAATCGACAAGATACAACTTCCATAACAGCTCTAGGAGCTCGAGGTCTTCTAGATGATCAGTTTTCTGTACTTCTGCAAATCTGAAAATATCAGATATCCCGCTATGTGGGTATGATTGAATAATATCGAAGTGCTCATTTTTGACAAATTGTTGTAAATCGGCAAAAGACGGGTATGAATCATTGTATTCATGAAAAAAATCTTCTAAACTTTTCTCTGTATGACCCTGAGAACTGTCCTTTGTAATAATCTCTTGTAGAAATTTTCTTGCTTTTGTAGTAGTCTGATGTTCTTTTCCAAGCACCTGTTTGTAGATATCAAGTGCTTTTCTGCAATATTCCAGTGACCTTTCGTAGTCGCCTTGGTCTTTGTACACGCCGGCCATGTTATAATACGTTGCTGCGGTGTCCGTGTGATTCTCTCCTAGCATCTTCTCACGAATTATCAGGGATTTCTCGTAAAACGCCAGAGCTTTTTCGTAATCATCCTGGTCATGGTACATACGGGCCATGTTATTATATGTGATTGCGGTGTCCGGGTGATCCATTCCCAGTACATTCTCTTTGATTACCCGGGCCTTCTCGAAAAACTCCATGGCCTTGTCGTAGTCACCCTGATCTTTGTACACGCCGGCCATGTTATTATATGTGGCCGCGGTGTCCGGGTGATCCATTCCCAGTACATTTTCTCTGATTACCCGAGCCTTCTCGAAAAACTCCATGGCCTTGTCGTAATTTCCCTGCTCATGATACACGCCAGCCAAGTTGTTATAGGTTGTTGCGGTGTCTGGGTGATTCATTCCCAGCAGTTTTTCTCGAATTGCCAGGGCTTTTTCGTAAAACGCCAGAGCCTTCCCGTAATTCCCCTGCGAATGGTACACACCTGCCATATTGTTGAATAAGGTCCCTGCTTCTTCATCTTTCCTGTCGGTTTCATCAAAGAATCCGGCAACATTCTCTGCGAGAACAAGCCGTTCCCTCACCTTATCATATGTTATTTCTTTACCCACATAACTGTCTGTATCAATGACATTGCCAAGAAAGTCACCATATTCTTCCAGCCTGACTTTCTCTCCAGCCCTTTTCATCTGCCTTGCAATGGAATCTTTTACAATTTGGTGGATATAATAGCCATTTTCCAGTCCGCCCTGCTCAAGCCACCCGAGACCGACCAGTTTTTTTAGTTCATCTCTGTCAAAACCGGCCCATTCACTGATCTTATAGAATATCTCCTTCTCGGGCGTAAATATTGTAAACAGCTTCATAATATGTTGCTGTGTATCAGATAGCTGAGAAATCTTATACAGCTCCATGACGCATTCTTCTATCGTCCTGATCCTGTTATCTTTAGTGCTGAGATTCCACCTGAATACATCGAATACACCCTGCTTTTTCAGGTCATCCCGGAAATCCTCAAGTGTTCCTCCTTTTTTTGTTGCTGCCTTCGCAAGCATCTCGACAAGCATGGTGTTGCAGTTGACGGATCTTATTATTTGCTTAACGGTTTCTTTACTTCCAGGATGACCTCCATAATACCCGTAGAACATTTTTATGGCACTTTCTTCGTCCAAGCTGTCCAGCTTCATTTTGCGGAAGGGAAGATTTTCTGCTCTCGATGTGATCATTACATGAACGCCTAAACCGTTAATGACATCACGTTCCTTTCTGGTCACTTCCCTGGAGAGATCATCCAAGAAGAGGTAAAGCCTTTTGCCAAGCTGCTGTATCCTGGCTATGACTAAACTGTAAGCAGTGTCTGCCTTTTCTTCCTTGGGAACCCCCAGTATACCACGGAGCATGAGCAGATCATCCCGCAGACTGTCTCCACAGCTGATCCAGGCGACATAATAGCCTTCATCCTTCACATCATTGCAGATTCCCTGCATGACAGCAGTCTTCCCGATTCCGCCAAGGCCGTTTACGAGGACGATGCAGGTGTTTTCTTCCAGCATTTTCCGAATGTCTTTTACGACATCATCCCTGCCGATTAGTCCGGTTCCTTTATTGATGAGGGGGATGGGGGTAAGACACCTAGGGATGACATGGTCCTTATGTACAAATCCGGGTACTGCCTCAATTATCCGTTCTTCTAATTCTTCTCCCTGGGGAATCGCCTTCTGGAAGGCCTCCTCAAATTCTTTTCGGCTGACAGGTTCTTTGAAAATGCTGTTATTCAGGATCTCCCAGAATAGATTTGCAGCTATCGGATCAAGATCACTTGCCGCAACTTTGCTGCCAATTCCGATCCTGTTGATGTAGCCAACCAGCTTTCCGGTACATATGTACTTTAACTGGTCAAATCCAAAAGGTACTTTTAATATCTCACCGGGGTTTTCTTTTATTAATATTTCACACGGCTGAGTATATTTGTCCCCTACAAGATAAAGGCATACCGTCTCAGCGCCTTCCGAATCCTCCTTTAGACGTTTAAGCCATCCTTCTACAGCCGGCTTTTCAAAAGCATTGATGCTGGACTTCACCTGTATGGCAGACTTAGGCTTTCCGTCTTTGTAGAGCATGATGTCTACCTTGTCTTCTTGTGTATTCGGCTCATTTTTGATCTGGTCCCAGTCGTTATCAGGGTCAAGGCACTCGATGAGCGCAACGACAGCCTGGAAGATAAAGCCTCTGCTTGCAATCTCTCCTCCGTTTGCCATAATAGTCTCCTTTTGAAGAATAGCGAACCCGTACGTTCTGTTAGTAATAATACTATCCGCATTCTGATTTGGTTTGATACAAATTGTTTAAGATGAGCACAAATTTAAAAATACACTCACCTAAATGGTAATTGACGAAAGGGCCTGCATGGCAATTTGCAGACACTTAGTAGCTAGATCTCTTCTAGTTTCAATTCTTAATTTCAACTATCTCTATGCATATAAATTAATAGATCTCAATTCTATCTTTCTTCTCCCGCATATTTTCTCTTTTTAGATAACTACCCCAAACGATGATCTTATTTTCTCTTCCTTCTTTTTTACCAATAAGATTCACAGGCTTCGTTTTATTGATTTTCCCAGAAGGGAGGGGCCTTCCATTTATGATAAACGGCATTCCATATAATTTTCCAGTCGAGTGCGCCCTCACGGGCGGAGTAAACACTACCTTTAGCAAGTAATGGATAAAAAGTATCATGCGATAAAATCGCACTCCATCATCCCCTATCTAGCCCCAAATGGGAAACCATAGGGCAACCATAGCATAACAGAGGACACGATACTCGGAAGTCTCATATGCGCAGGCGCGAAGGGATGAAAATTCATGTATGAGGATAAAGGCTATACTGTTCGAATAACAGCCAGAGGTCGAGTCAAGTAAAGCCCCCAGCGTAGAGAGGTTGTACTCGCTGGTGCTCCTGGCAGTGACAGTGTTCGACTCTGCCACTGTTGATACTCGGAGCAGACCCAGCCACGAGAAAGTGGAAAATGGCAAACGTCACATCCGACAACATGGAATGCTTATTTGCGTCGTACTAAAAGGAGATTGCCTAAAACGGAAAACCTTCGGGCTATGAGTAATCTGCAATGCGAGGCTCTGAATATCCGTAATGGCAACAGAGTTCCCGTAGTAGTCAAAGTACGGGAAAGCCATCCACACGACTAAGGGGAACAGTAAATCATTTTCAATTCAGAAAGGACGGTTTGTGAGACACCATGAGAAATTCGATTAATGTTTTAAAAGATTTATGGAAAGCCGGATACGCCGAGAGGTGTAAGTCCGGTTTGGGAGGCGGCTCTTGGAAACCTACTGGTGAAAGCCAGCAAGGCACTGGGTGCCTAATTCATACTATTTTAGCTTTGAAACTACTGCCTTGTCCGATAATCATGCAACAATTGTCAGGCTAAAATAGTATGATTTGCCGACAGTGTCGTAGTATACGCTTTTCCCCACATAATCCAATTATAATCTTTCATCTAGGTCCCCCATCAGTTTCAAGGGTATCAACCATGTACATTATTTTTTCATTAACGTATATGTTTTCCGGTTCCCGGCTCTGCATTGACAATAGACTACTTACTGGTTTACCGGTGCTTGAATTATTTCTTTCTGTGACAGTTCAGAAAAAGCTCTGAAGATTCTTCCGTACTTCTCCTCATAAGCTTTGCTTTATCAATATCTCCCAGAGTGTTTTCTTACGGCCCACAGGCTCTTCGTACTGATAATTAATTTCACTCTCATCAAGCACAATTTCACCTATAAGACGATGAAAGTTATTATCTGCAGGGTACCCGTAACTAAAATCATATAGTTTATTTTTAGCTTCAATCTGAGGGTCAAACTGTCTGTTTTTTGCTGAAATAGCATAATAATTAGGATCCAGAACATGAATCTAATCCAATGTAGCACAATAATAATTTGAGTTTATATTATTTTTTGTAATAAATCCCTTATTGCCTCTTTGGCGTATCTTCTTTGAAGTTTTGAATGATACTGCTGATTGTAGTAATTTCTAAGGCAGCTATAGCAGGAGGTGTTCTCATCACAACAGTCAAGAGACACTTTATGTAATCCAGCTTTTAAGCATCCTACAACTACAGACTTGCTCATCAGTCGTTTCACATGGCCCGCGCCGCCGGGGACATTATCATAAACAATAACATCATAGCAGCCTTCATCCAGATTAATTGTAAGCAGGCCATCAATATCATTTCTTTCAATTTCAAGGCAGCTGCTGATTCCTTCCAGGAAAGCATATAGGAATGAAAGAGCTTTGAAATAGCTTTTCTTATCAAAATGGATCAAAAGCGGAATTGTAAATCTTGCCACATCCGTTCTGAACCTGTGTCCCAGTTTCAGCTTATTTAATGTGTCGCATGGACAATCATATTGTCTGTAGTTCTTATGTCCCTTCATAATAGAAGGTGTTGTATTTCTCTTTCCCACCTCACTGTACCCGCATACCGGGCAGCTATAGAACTTTGAGCGATTCATAACGAGAAGCTCATCATCCGTACTGGTCACTGCAAATAATGCACCATTGAGATTCAGCTTATTATCATCCTGGATACCCTGACCAAGATACGATACCTCACCAGCATACGTTCTCCTTGGCTTCATCCGTGTGCTCTCTTTGGTAATACCTGTTTTAAAACCTTCTACCGGTTCAATAAAATATTCTGCAAAAGAAGAAACTATGGACTCACCGCAGTAACGGCATGTACTGTACTCGCCCGGGCTTAAGAATACATTTATACTACGGCAATTTTCACATTCGCAAAAGTACTGCTTCGGAAAAGGTGCCGCTTTCGGAAGGGTAATATATTGTGACGTATATTTTGTTCCATCGACAATAATTTCCGATTCCGGCGCATATTCAGAGATAGCAATTCTCAGATCTCTTGTCAGATCATACTTATTCAGTAATCTTCCATCCTGATAGATCTGAAGCTCAACAACATCGACAGGGAACCCATATTTAGGAATTACACAGTACTTTGATAACTCCTGAATTGTTTTCTCGCCGTGTAAATACTCAATCTGCTTTTTGAAATAATCTGCTTCCTGATATTTCTCTTCATTCAAAGCCGCCTTCTGAGCGTCTTTATATTCCTTTTCAGTATTCCGTATAATTTCAGCGAACAGGACAAGTTTCTCATCCTTATTCCCCATATCAGAAAACCACTTTAACATGTGATAATCTGAATAAAGTGGTTCCGGTAAAACCTTCTCATCTATGTATCGCACCAGGTCAGCTGGATGGCCCGAAACATAAGAATTAAACTTTTCTACACCGTCTCCGAAAACCAACTGATCTATTTTTATAAAGTATTCAGGGTTATTTCTAAAGAAGTATCCAAGACATGTCGCCATCAGATGACGAGTGATGATTTTCCTGTTCTGGATATTAAAATAGGGAGGATTTATAACACCCGAAATCATTTTTTCAGGTTCAGCAAAGTATGTATAGTCATGAGAGCTTGTTCCACAATACGTCAGAATAAATGCTGAGCTGTCTTTTCTACGTCCGGCACGGCCTGCTCGCTGCACATAGTTGGCTGGCGTAGGCGGAACATTTCTCATAAATACTGTTTCCAGCTCACCAATATCTATGCCCATCTCAAAGGTCGTGGAGCAGCTGAGAATATTGATTTTTTTATTCTTAAAATCATTCTGGTACTGCTTTGCTTTTTTCCTGTCGAGCTGCGCAGTATGCTCCTTTACAATAATCCGTTCAATTTTTTTATCTGTATACTGGTTCCGATAGTAGTTGTCAGCAAGTACATCGTCCGGATTAACTTCCACCAATTTTCCGTCGCACTTATCACGGACACAGGTATCATGAACATTATGCGGTGTTAATCTGCCACACTTGCTGCATCTGTAATATTTTGATTTTTTATAATTTCTCAGCACATAATTTTCAGCATCAATCTGATATGTCTCGTTGAAATCATCTTTATGAAACAGTCCCTCTGCTCCCAGATTGATAAAAAGCACCTGAAGAATGTCTCTTGCTTCCTCCTCAGAGCAATGGCATGCTTTCATGACATAACGTATTACTCCATTCTGATTTCCCTTCACCGGAATAAAGCTGTGAACACCGTTCAGAGTTTTAGGGCTTTCAAATATAACACGGTTATCAAATCTTCTGAATTCCAGATTGTCGAGCTTTTCCTGAGGAGTAAGTGAAGAATGAACATAATTGATTGCGGGTGTAGTTTTGAATACTCCAAAGACAACCTGCATCATTGTTTCCAGATCTTTTTTTGTAATATTGTATTTGCCAAAAACCTCCTCAACATCCTCTTCTTCAAAATTGCTCATAAGATCAGAGAGATCTATATCAAAATAAAAGAGTCCGAGGCCTTCACCATCGTTAACACCGTCAACTCTCAACAGTTCATAAAGCAATGCTACCCAGGCATTTTTATGGGGAGTCATTCCGTTATCAAACAGATTATATTTTTTAATCAGATCTGTCAGCTGTGCAGCCAGCGCATCTACAGGAACATCCCGGTAGTCATTATTCTTTATTACTTCCCATATCAACCGTTTCTGAAGCAGCCTGATATGATTTGCATCCAGGAAAGCCGCTGCAAAACTGGCCTGCTGCCGGCTGTCTGAAAAGGCCAAAAACTGCTTAACCTTTTGTTCGGTGTCATTCCTGCTAATTCTATTACCAAGCTGCAACGTCAGGTTCTTTTTCTTTACAGCAGCCTTATTACCATCATCAATTGCTTCAAGAAGTATCTGCGCAATCAGGGCAGTACCTTCATCCTTACCAACATTCAGGCTCTTGACTACACCACCTCTACTATCCCGGCCGCAGCATGGACAGATATTGATATTATTATATGTTTTCTCGACTTTTCCTTTTTTATTTGCTCTGTTATCTACTACTTTATAAACGATTTTCTGCCATTTTTCGTCGCATGAACATCTTTCAGCATTAAGATTTTCCTTTGGATGTATCTGACCACATTTAGCACAGACTGCATATTCCATCAAAAGGTTCTGGTTGGATTCCTCATTCACTTCAGAGTCCAGAAGAAAATAGTCAAGCTCCACATGTTTATTGTCACCGTAGTTTTCATAGATATCTACTTCTTTATTCTGTATAAGATATTCCAGTCCGTCTTCTTCGTTTGGAAGTATCTTGCCAATAATATATGGAGCACCACAGTATTTACAATTTCCTATCTCAAATGCTTTGTACTCACCAATACTATTCGTTTTTGTAAGACTCAGCTGCTGAGGCTCACACAGAGTTACATAAGCTCCTGATAATGGGCGCACAAAAGAATGGTATTTCAAATCGAAAATTCCAATACCATTCTTTTCAGACATGTTTATAAGGTCAATTAACGCAACGAGTTCAGTTGAATTTATGAACTCCTTCAATGAATCAGCTATTTTCGAAAAGCTTACACTTTTTTCTGCCAGCTCTTTATATAGAGAACCAACATTTTTATCTCTGCTTAGCAGTTCAAACAGATACTCCCGGATGGATGCCAGCTTCCCGATCCCGTACTTACTACAGCAAGACTGTACCTGAGCCAAATCGTCAATATGCTCTTTAAGGAACAGATAATCCTTTCCTTCAACTCTGTACTGTAATTTAGACTTATCAAGGTATATTCTCTCAGAGAAGATAATGTCATCCACAGAGAAGTTGGCAGATGTAAGGCTTTTTCCAAAAGCAACTATATCTTCTTCCGATTTGCCTTTTTCTCCCAAAGTAGCACTGGTCAGAATAAATCTCGGCTTCCTATCTGCAAGACCTGTAACACGTCTGAGCAGCATGGCAAGTTCAATGCCAAGTGAGCCATGATATGTATGAGCTTCATCCAAAACCACATATTTCCAGTTCTTCAGTCTCTCCTTTGTAAAAACAGCATAGTCATTCGGACGGATCATCAGATATTCCAGCATTGAATAATTCGTGAAAAGAAGATGTGGCGGCGTTTCACGGATTTCTTTTCGGGAAATGATTTCATTATCCGGAATATTTCCGCCATTCATTTCCGCATATTTAGACCTGAAAGCAGCACTCGCCGTTTCAGGTGTATCACCCGTAAAAAAACCATATGTAATCTGGGGACAGTTTGAAAGTATCTTTCGTATTCTGTCCACTTGATCATTGACCAATGCATTCATGGGATACAGGAACATGGCCCTTATTCCGATATCATGATTTCCCTTCTCTGCATCACTTAACAATTCATTTATTATCGGATAAAGAAAACACTCTGTTTTACCTGAACCTGTTCCGGTTGTAATAATGGCACTTCTTCCCTTCCCGATCTGCCGCACAGCCTTTTCCTGGTGAGCATAAAGGGGACGATCAAAATCTATATTGTCCAGCCTTTTAAAGGACTTACAGACAATACCTTCCTGTATGAGCTGATTGAGGTTTTTGCCCCTTTTAAAAGGAAGGTTCAGCGCTACATAAGGACCTTTGAACAACGGCTCTGAAGCAAGTTCTTCTTCATACTTCTGCTGAAGAGTCCTGTTTCCAAAATGAAATGAAGACCGTAGATATTCCTTATATCTTTTGTTGATGTACGTTGCTTTTTCAATGGCATTTTTTTTAGGCATCAGAGTATTCCCTTCGTGCTCATAATATATGAATAGATATTTGGTGCATACCTGTCATACAGAGTGTCTTTTATGGTGTTATTTTCAACATCCAGTAAAAGTCCTTTTCCATCTTTCGATATTGCTATCTCAACCATTCCTTCCTTAAATTTACCGCAGATATCAATATCAATAGGATATACATTTTTTAACCGATAAACCTTATCCCTAACTCTTGCATAGATGAATCCTTCATAATGTCCCTTCTTTCCTTTTTTTACAAATCTTACATATGTGGAAGGAAACTGCATGGTTTTCATAGCCATTCGGTTACGGATATTTCTCGAATAGTAGTTAACTTCTGCAATAGGGAAGGCTTTACCAATACAGTCATCCGGTACCAGGAACTTATCTGTATGCTTATAAATCAGTGTTTCCTTTTTGATATTAAGGCCTCTTGGCTTCTGATAAACATAGACTGTATAGGAATGGGATGAAGGAAATTCATTTGTCACGATAGTATCCCCATTATTAAGGAACCCGCTCTTATAAAGAATATTGTTATTATAGTCCTCAACAGTGAAAAACACTTTACCTTTTCCATAGTAGCCAATGGTAACGGAAAGCTTTCTGATTTCAGAGAAAAACTCAATATTGGTAATACTTTTGTTAATTACGCAGCTGTTATAGCAGAACAGTTGTTTCTTTTTGGAACCATTCTTTAAAAATAAGATTACAATATATTGATAGGCGGCCTTATAGGAAAGCAGAAAGCCGACCGGCATCCGCTGGAAAACACCCATATTTTTTATTTCTGGCGTTTCCTCTATTAATTTTCCTGTAGATGTCAGTATCTGAATATCTGTAATTTCATCACCATAGAAATCAAGATATGAATCCTGTTTTATATCGTCAATCCATATATCCCGTTTCATCGGACACCATGGACGGTCTCCAATCCTGTAAATATCAAAATCAAATGGAATATGAAACAGATATGGAATCGATTTATGCCAGAGCAAAATTGATTCTTCATTAAGATCAGAAATGTTTATTTCTGCCTCAATTTCATAATCTGATAACTGCGATTCAATCATAATCAGATAGTTTTCTTCATCAATTGCCGTTGTTTCTATATCCAGACCGGGATCAAGGGCTATTAATGCGGAGATCAGCTTTCTCTTCTTTCCATCTACAAACTCAAACACAGAAATATCATATATATCTGGTTTTTTAATATCCAGATCCACATTATAGTGATAAACTCCATGGTTTATACACATAGAATGCCTGTACTTATACAATCTCGATTCTTCACCATTTACAACAATCATGATACGGGGATCTTCTTCGGTCGTTTCAAAGACAATCCAGTCAATTTTTTTATACACAGGAATCCGTTCCTGTGTATTTCTCCTTGAGAGATAATGATTTGTATACTCCTCTCCAATAATTCCAGGCCTCTCCAATGATGCAAAGCGGAATGAAGAATCATCAATAGTAATGCGGTCTCCCAGTTTTACATTTACCGAAGATAAAATATATTTGGATTTGACCATATAATTCCGAAGGCCGGCTTCTGTTTTCCTGTGACAGACTACAGCAGTACCTTCAAAATCAGAATTATTCTTTATCTCCTTCCCGTCATTTGAGAAAACAATAAAATCCCTTTGCAGCTTATCCCGGCTGGTATATATTACATCCTTACCTGAATAAAGTATGTATCTGACACTATTTAACGGATCCTGAATTTCCACTGGATCAATATAGATTTCATAGCCGCCAATAATTTCCCTTATATATGGCCTTGAAGTCTTAAATATCTCTCTGGATCCGCAAAATACAGCAGCATGAATGCTGCGATAGTCGTAGGTAGCCAGAATCTTATGGATCGGCGGAATAAGATATACCTTATTATTTATCAGTTCAAACTTTGGCTCCCATCTGGAACGTAATTCTTTCGCATGATTTCCAATAAGTTTGAATTCCGGATCAACAGCTAACGTACTAACCCACTTATCATATCCCTGTTTCAGATAGGGATTAAGTATTCTAACTTTCTCATTCCATATCTTTTTGTCAATGAGCTTAATAATAATAATGCTCAGTTTGATCATGGCACCTATCTGGTCCTCATCAAGGATCAGCTGCTTGGTAGAGGATATCAGTCTATAGGTTTTCCTGCTTACATTGTTTTCAATTTCTTTTACATCTTTCAGACCGTAAACATTTTTGGACACACTGATCTCAATATCATCGCCCTGCGAAAGCATTGCAGTACGAAGTCCATCATAAATAAAAGCAAAATCCTTCTCTAAGTCATTTGACAGTCCAAAATTAAAATTCGTTTTGTATATGTCATAAATAAATTCAAAAAACCCCGGTAAGTAATAACTGGGCACCAATGCATTTGTCAGTGCCGCCTGTATGTAGCTGTTTCTTCCTGTCTGTTTCATTCCCGGGGTTTTATAGCGTTGTAAAAGATGTCGTATAAAACCTTCTATCTTGGGTTCGTTATATCTTGCGTAAAGAGTTTTATATTGTTCAGCAACACTGTCATAATAACTTGCATCATAATTGAGCATGCCGATCAAAACCAGAGAGATAAAAACAATCTCCGGATCCTTAACATAGGTTGATGAATAAGAAGATAAGGCTGATAACAACTGTTTTTCTGCCATTCTATGAATTTCATTCATTGCATCGGCATTATCAAGAAGGGTAATCAGATCAATACCGATATTTTCCTTTGCTTTTACTTTTTGTCGCAAATATTGCAGCTTTGTTTCAAACTGGGCGGTTTTTATCTGTTCTTTTAAAACGCTGAGAAGAAATTCCTGTTCTTCCTTTGTAACAACACCATCTTCTAATATACCATCTATGACTGCACATAATTCTTTACTCGGTTCATGATGGCGGACTCTGTTTTCGTTGTTTTCCATCCATTGTTTCAGGTGATAGACTTCATCCTCATTAATAACATCATCACAGATTATTCCTTCGATAATTCCGTTCAGTTCATATATATGTGAACTCAAATCATGTTCTTCATCACTAAAACCATCAACCGTGTTTAGTAATAACTGCTTTTCATCAGCATCGATAACGCCATCTTCAACCACCTGATCAACAAGCCTTATCAGATCTGCCTGCTGTTCATTGTAGGTAAAGTTTCTGTTTTTATCTGCCCAGGCCTGAAGTCTGTTATATTCTTTCTGATTAATGATTCCATCAAAACTTATACCTTTTATGATTCCAATTAGCTCATGAATATTCCGCATATTTTCACCTTACTCAAAAAATTAAACCTTTTACAGTGATGCTATATTTCCCAATGTAAAAAACAGCACTTTGTTATACCATGACCACTATCATGACTTTATTCACATAAGCTACTTTTCAGATCCTGCATTAAACCTTCGAAACACATACGATGCGGAAATAAAAACGATTTCCGAGGTGGTATCTAATATTACCGAAAAAAAGATCTAAGCAACTGTAATTGCTATTATGAAGCGCATACCGATTTTATCTTTTCCATAAGAAGTTTCAGGCTGCTTTCTATATTTGCAACGTCCACGAAAAACAGATTTACTGTAACATCATCTTTACTGGTAAAGGAAATATCATCACAATTCCTCATTTCAGAATTTACGGGATACAGCAGCCATATTCCGGAAGCCTCATACTTTTTGGAATATGCATACATTTGATACATATCAGCCTGTGAAATGCCATAATTGATTCTGGAATTATTAATCAGTTTCTTCCATTTTGTATCGAGAATAATTTTACTGCCATCATCACGGGTAATTACAATATCTGGCCGAAGAGCAAACTGCCTGGGATTGTCAAACAGATAAAAGCCCCTGTCCTGAATAGATATTTTCCAGTTCAGATCTCGAAAGCATTTCTTCAGCTGCTTTGCGACATATGATTCAAATACCTGTTCCATTGGAAAAAGAATAGCCCTGGCATTGGTTTCCCCTGAAAAAGTAGTAAAACTTTTGTTAAGCAGAAACACTTTGGACCAGCGCATCAGCAATTCATAATCCCTGGTATTTCTGTCAATCACTACTTTTGAAAAATCTTTCTGATAATTGACCGATTGGTCAACCATTTCGAAAGAATTCAAAAGCTGCCGGATTTCTTTCTGATTCTCTGCACTTGATGACAATCTCTGTAATTTATGAAGCGTTGCTTTGATCAGCCTGTTCTCCGGCCGATTCACCTGAAATTCATCATATTGGACATAAAATCGTTCACTATGTGCAACATTTCTTTTTAAGTGTTCGCCAACAACTAACTTTCCCTTGTAAAATCCCAGGTTGTCTCGTCTTTGTATATATGAAGATTTAATACCGTGTTTCACCAGGACACGGGCTTCCTGAATGTACATATTAATGAAGATTTCATACAGATTCATCCTGTCAATTTTCAGGTTGGCTTCGTTGAAAACTCTACCCGGAAAATCCTTCATACACCGAAGCATTCTCATAAAGACACGTTTCGTCTTTTCATTTTGAGCATCCTGATCACTGCCGAAATCAATCTTGGGAAGGACCTGGATTTGATACCCATTGTTCATTTGTATCAGACCCACGTAGTTGTTCACTGAAATAATTTTTCCGATATTTCTCCGATAACCTATTTTTAGAAAATCCAGTGCATCTGCATGATCAGCATTTCCCGAATATGAATGAATAAAGATTTCCAAATCTTTGAATACAGGTTCTGGAAGAAACGCATATCCCTCTTCCCTTTCATAATCCAGGTTACAGGTTATTTTTTCATATTCCCTTATTTCCAGTATTTTCTTCATGTTATAGGCCCTTGGCTATCTTTTTATAGCTATCCAGCTTCATAAAAGCATCCTTCTGGATTTTGTACCCTTTTTCAGGAAGATCAATATCCGGATCCCCATTAAAAATATCATTTATTACTACAGGGTAATCCAGAATAAACTTAAACTCCTTCTCCTTATCATTGTCTCCTAGTACCAGTTGAATCTTTTCATAGTCTTCATAAAAGTATTCCTGTAGCAGAGGTATGACATTCTTTTCAAAAATATCAGCCAACGTTTCAAGAGAAGCGCTCTCTTTCAGCCTCGTAAAGAATGCATGTCCAATTGTATGTTCCCTGTCAAAAAGGTATTCAATACGCTTGTTGATTACCTCCAGCATTCCAGATATGTTTAAATAATCTTCCCCTATTCTAATAGTTCCGATACTAAGGTCATTCAGGACTTTCGGTTCCGGCATCATTTCAGTAAACTTGAATCTTCTTCTGAGGGCAGTATCCATAAGAGCAATTGATCTGTCAGCTGTATTCATAGTTCCGAGAATATAAACATTGTTTGGGACAGTGAATGGTTCTCCGGAATAAGGCAGAATTGCTTCCATAGCCTCAGAAGCACCGCCTCTTTTTGTATCTTCAATCAGGGTAATCAGTTCGCCAAAAATCTTGGAGATATTTCCCCGGTTGATCTCATCAATAATGAAAACATAAGGTTTCTTTTCCTGCTCTATTTCCATTATCGGTGAAGCAGAATATTCGTTTAATATGTTTGAAATGACATCCATACCGATATTATCAAACGCAAATAAAGAGAACCTGGACAGCTGTTTTCTCCCATTGGGCAGATAGGGAATCATGTCCTGGTCAATGCCTTTTAAAAGCCATTCAACTTTCCTCTTTCTTGGATAAGCAGCAAGAGACTTATCAAATTGATATTCTCCCGTAATTACACCAATCGCATCTATACTGCTATTATTCTTTTCTATTACAACTATATCCCCGATTTCCATGACATTTTTGAAATCATACACCATATGTTTTGCCTGCCATGAAGAATTGGAATCTCCGTAAAAATCTCCTTCCACATCTGTATCATCAACTTCGCTCCAGCCCAGGCGAATCTCATTCCTTTCGAAACATTCCTTTTTAAGATCTGTATCTCCGGGGCCTCCCAAAATCATCCCCCATATCCTGGGTCTTTCCTTCAGCAAAGTCTGTCCGGGTGCCTGTACTTTTACGTTTTTTGCTCTTAAACAAAATTCTTTGAAAATGCCATCTTCAATTGTATATCCAATGGCATCGCTCTCAATATTCAGCTTCGGCTTTATGCCTTCGATGAATTCTTCATATCCATAGGACTGATGAAATGTAGTAAATGCTATTCTGCCATTTTCTTTCAGTTCATTGTATCTATCCAGGATTTCAGCATAAGGAAGCTTTTCTATCGCTTCAATAGATTTGCCCTCACAAATGGCAACAGCATATATAACTGATTTGTATGTTTTTCCTGTACCAGGAGGTCCGTATAAAATCAGGTTATGATCAAAATGAACCATATCATCTTCTTTCTTAAAAACTCCTTCTTCAACCAGCATCTCAACAGCTTTTTGAACTTTATCCCTCATTTTCCAGATATAATTACCTTGGCTCTTATCGGAAGAATAGCGACCGTAAAACAATATTGGCCAGTATTTCGCATTTTCTTCACCTGCAGGAGTGGTACAATCTGTCGCTTTTTGGATATTTTCGGCAGATGATGTTAAGTAACTGATATAGTGGGCAGGAGTATGGCCATATTGTTCACCAAGCTGTTTACATGTTGCCAGATGGCCTGGCATCTGATACATCTCATATATAGCTTCAAGCCATTCTTTATGAACAATATTTTGGTTAACAAACAATTGCCTGTATTGTTCTGTAGAAATTCCAGGGTCATATTCAGAAAGACTAGGCCACCATTCTTCCTTTTCATCCTGCATTATATATTCATAAACTGGCTTTATTTCTGAAATTGCCCTGATAAGCTGTTCTGTAATAGTCCCATTCTGATCAGCATCAAGAGGGTTCTCAATGATCTCTACTAATTCCAGTTTGGAGATCTGATTTAAAGTGAATAATGTTTCTAACGAGCTTTTATCTTTGTAATATCCAATCTCACCTCTTTTAGAAGTCATTTTGTACTGCATATTTGCATTTAACGGGTAATCCCATACACGCATTTGCCGTTTATAGTCTTCTGGTTTACATATCACATCCTTGGCCTCAGATCTTACAGATATAAAAAACCCATCTCCGGGGAGTTCATCTGAATGCATTTCCAGCGAAATAGAAACGCTCTGTGGGTATTCTTTCCATTTGGTATTTTTAAGCTCAATCCAGATATACTCCATTACTCTTTGTCCCTGGTTAATCCAGTTAGAGCAACTGACCAATTCTAAATCAGGAAAAGCATTAATGACTTCCCTGCCAAAAGCAATAAACAGTTCTCTTGCTTTCTTTCCTGAAGTTTTCAGATTTCGCATATATTCAGCCTGTGCACCTGCCTTTAATGGCTGGATATAATGCTTACCGGCGTAATCTGAAAGGAAAGAGCATATCTTGTCAAAACCATATTTTTTATCTTTCATAGGCCGATATTGTTTTTTCACAAAATGAAGCAGCTGATTCATACTATAATTATGTCCATTAATCGTAAAAATTGTTTCATCAGCTTCCGTCAAAGTATCAGGAATCACTTTCTCTCCTGCAAGTTCATTGACTGATGTCAGCCTCCTTAGAGTTTTGTCCTCTTCGTTATCCCCCCGCAGATAGGAATAAGTATGCCGAGGTGCATCAGCACATGTCCACCAGGAAACTCTTGCAGCATCAACCGTACCATCTGCATAATCCTGGGCCTTGGATACGATAACAGACTGTTTGAAATAATAATCCGCAGCTTTTGCATTTGGCTTTTTTGTAAACATATCAATTGACAGCAGGGCTGCAGCAATCCAAACCGAATCTGAAACAGAGTACTTACTCTTTTCATCCGTCATGTCTCTGCTATCAATTTTTAATATGCGCTCATTGATATAATCCTGAAGTTCATTCCTTACACGGCTTGGTCCCTGGATCGTTCTAAGCCCATGCCGCATTAATTCTTCCCTGGTGAGAAGATCATCAGGAAATTCTTTAACCAATCTCAGCCTCATATATCTGCCAGAATTTCCGTAGACGGCATTATTTCTCTGGTATTCAGAGTCATCAACCTCTGCAGAATCCATATCTGCCATTACAGCCTTACATTGAAATTTAAGACAGCTTTTAGGAGCGCCAACATAAATATAGATAGTATCCCCAACAGCAATATTATTACTTTGTTTCCAGTCAATTTCAGGCAATGCTTTAAATGCCGCCACTACATTATAATATTCAAGGTTACAGGTTATGATCCAGGTCTCCATAATTACTCCATAAAGGTTGTATATTTGGTAATAACCAACGTTTATTTATATCTGTTTTATAAATCCAGGAAATATACAATTAAGTTATAGAACAAATTATCTTGTTCAGAGACATCAACAATGCACCAATCTCGCTACATAGATTGAATAATTATATATTCAGGTTCTAAAATAATGGTCGTCGTAAAAGCGACATCGTATTCCGACAGGTCCTCTTCTTCCGGATGACTAAAACGCCTAAAAATCAAATATCATTTTCCCTAGACATTACATCATATCTGTTCTTGTAATATTCCATGGTCCGGTAATCAATGATGTCCTTCAGTTGAGCCGCAAAGACTTTGGTCTCTGCCGCTTTCCGAAGTCCCGTATCCAGGGCTATGGCTACAGGAGATCTGTCTTCTGAAGCGCCTTCTTTTCTGCTTTCCGCTCTATCTTCTACCCGTTCTTCCGGTCTATTCTCCAGCTTCCCGTTCTCTCTTGTACAGAAGTATAGTCTACCGGGGCCAGTGGAAAGGAAATGTACAGGATTCTTCAACACATGACTCAGATGATATCTGTCAGTGAGCTTTCTATAGTCATCTATGCTTTTGACTTTCGGAAGATCTTTCCAGTTGGTCCCGGTATCGAAAAAATCTTTCCATGCTTTCAGGAGCTGGGCCTCTGTTACCTCTGTCCTGACATTTCCGCCGTTCCAGAAGGCAAGAAGAACCGGCATCTTATAGGAACGGGACATGCTGGTTCCTTCCAGAAAGCGGAGAAACTCTCCTGCAGGTCCTGTAAAGAGTGCTTCTTCTTCCTCTGTCAGGTCTCCGGTACTATGGAGAAAGCCCAGATAGTTCCTAAATGGATTATCTTTGGGACTTCTCCTGCAGAGCTGATAGATGCTGTCATCCATACGTGTAAAAAGTTCCATCCTAGTGGGCACAGAGCCCACTTTTTCCTTCACGTTCCTGTATTCTCTGAGAATCTTCTCTTTTCCCTTCAGTCCCCTTTCCTCCATACGGCGGAAAAGATCGATCAGGCGAAGGTCAAAGTCTACAAAACAGTCATCCGGATATTCATCATCTCCTATTCTTCCCGGGTCTGTTCCGACAGGGCCATACTCTCTCCCGGAGAGAAGGGCAGGGGCTCTTCCCGCCTTTTCATAATTGCCAATAAAATCCAGCACCGTAAGATACTGCTTTCCTCTTGCTTTCCGAAGCCCTCTGCCCAGCTGCTGAAGGAAGACCACTGGAGATTCCGTAGGCCTCAGGAAAAGTACCATGTCTACCGAGGGGATATCCAGTCCCTCATTGAACATGTCCACGGAAAAGATGACCCTGATCTTTCCTTCCGAAAGCTGCCCTATTGCCGTGTGCCTTTCCAGGCAGTAGTGGCTCTCCTCTTCACTTCCACTGAATACGGCAGCGGATGGAATTCCTCTTAATGTGAATTCTCTGGCCATATCCGCAGCATGCTTTCTGGAGCAGCAAAAGCCCAGCGCCCTGTCGGACCCGTGCTTCATATAGTGGCTGAAGATCAGGTCATAGCGTCTGACATTGCCGATATAAGTCTCGTTCAGTTCCTTTTCGTCATAACGGCCTCTCACCAGATGGAGACCGGAATAGTCCGTATCGTCGTAGATGCCATAATAGCGGAAAGGACAGAGAATACCTCTGTTGATGGCATCCCGGAGGGTGATCTCATATGGGACGTTGTAGTCACATAGCTCATAGATATCCCTGCCGTCCATACGGTCTGGTGTGGCTGTCAGTCCGAGCAGGAACCTGGGCCTGAAGTAAGCGATGATCCGCCTGTACTGATCTGTCACTGCATGGTGGAATTCATCCACCACAATATAATCGAAATAATCGGGAGCAAAATACTCCTCTTTCAGGTATCTTGCCTGACCCAGAGAGGAAACAGAGGCAAAGATCAGAGATTTATCCGTAGTCTTCTGGTCCCCCGTAAAGAAACCGTAGTCGTCAGACCTTCGCACATTTGCAAAGGAAACAGCCGCCTGACGGAGGATCTCCTCTCTGTGGGCAACAAAAAGGACTCGTTTAAACTTTCTGGAGTCGAAAGCCGCAAGATAGGTCTTGCCCACACCGGTAGCGGCATGGACCAGACCTTTGACGGCTCCTTCCTCCCGGCTTCTCTCCAGAGCATAGAGGGCTTCGATCTGGGCTCCTCTGGGCTCATAGAAAGATACCGGACCAGCATAGTCATAGTCTCCGTACCGTTCCAGGTCTTTTGCCACGGCAGGACGGTGCCAGCTTCTGCTGTAGGATTTTAAAAATTCATCATCAATGGGGATGGAATGGCCTGTGAACAGATCCTCAAAGGTATCCATAAAAGCCTGAGCCGCAGACGGATCTGTCTGCGAACTCAGGCGGTAGTTCCATTCGATACCACTTGTAAGCGCACTGTAAGATATGTTGGAAGAACCTACATAGACATGACTTTCCCCGGCATAATGGAAGATATATGCCTTGGGATGAAAAGAACGGGAAGGATCGTTGTAAAGGCGAAGGTCTGCCCTGCCTTTCAGGCCTCTGCTGATCAGATACAGGGCGGAGGGCTGGGTAATACCAAGATAGCTTCCGGTGAGAATCCGGACAGGAACACCCCGGTCCAGAGCGGCTTCCAGATCCTGCAGGATCATCTTTACCCCTGATTCCATCAAAAAAGAGACGATGATATCGATGGACTCTGCCATGGCCATGCTGATCTTCAGCTGGTAGAGCAGATGTCTTCCTCTGTTATCACCGCCTGTAAGGACATTTTCTATGACGGCAGGGGCCGTATCCGCTCCTGCCTGCTGCCTGATTTCCTGCGCCTCTGCTGTCATTTTTTATACAGTCTTACCCTTGTAGTTTTCGATACCGCCGATTGCCTGTACGTTTGTATAGCCCATGGACTTCATCTTGTCCCTGGCTCTTACGGCCCTTCGGCCGCTCTGACAGTAAAGATAGACCGGCGTATCCTTTTTGGGAATCAGACGGGCAATGTCTTTCACATTCTCGACAGGGAAGTTGTGGGCAGACGGAATATGACCGCTCCTGTATTCCTCGGCCGTACGCACATCCACCAGCATGGCACCTTTTGTCTGCCGGTATTCCTTAATGCCAGCATTTATATCTTCTTTACGGAAATAATCGATAATGGACATAAAAGTTCTCCTTAAATGAAAAAGGGGCCAAATCTATAATACACTTTTCAACGCAGGAAAGCAAACCCATGCTGTCGGCATGCACCGCCATGATATCCAAAAAATTGAGCAATTATGTACAGATTCAGAGAATATCTTCTCCGGTGCCGTCCTTCCCTGTATAGGCAGCTTTCCCTGCACCGAAAACAAAGGTCCCGGCGATCATCATCAGGATAGCCGGGCCGCAGGCAGGCTTAAGAAGTTCCATAACCAAAGCAGCCAGTTCCATCACAATAGACAGTCTCATAAGAAGATGGCCTTCAATCATAGCCTTCGTAACTTTTCTGGAATGACGTCGGATCCTTATATGGTAGAACTTGAAAGCTATTACCATAATTAGGATTCCTCTGGCAATATTGCTCATAGTATTCTCCAAAAGAGCATGGATCTATTTTCTTACAAAACATTAAATATCATTTCAATTATACACTATTTCCTTATTGTATGAGGCAATAATGTGAAAATACAAGCCTTATTTGGGTTATTTGGGTTAAAACAATCATAGAAAAGAGCCAAGAAGAAATTCTCTCTACATTCAACCCTCTCTCACCGAATTCGCATAAAAAACATAGCTCTTGATCTCCTTCCTACAGCGGAAAACGATTCCTTCAGCCGTGAATACAAGCAGCTAGGTATTGTTTATTACAATTATTACAAGAGCCACATATGTGGCCCTTTTTTATTTGAACCAACCTTCGACCTCAGGTATATTATTTACAACAAACTTACGAGCTTCTATTGCTTCTGAAAGTGGCACAATCTGTATTGTTGTCATCGACAGAAAAATCATTAATAACATCTAGCAATGGTATGATTCCACATGTTTGACTGAAAATTTATACCGTACATCTTATTTCTAAAGAAGGCCATCGTTCAAAGAGCAACTAGTTTAGTGATTTAATCCAGCAGAGATCCGCTATCTCTTTTACAATTTGCCAACGCTCACTGTTCAAGCCTTTGATTCTCACCAGTTGAATAGTCGATATAAAAACCAGGTTGCACATTATAGATATAAACATCAAAACTAACACCTTTTCCATTATCCTCGACTGACCAGGCTTCCAATACTACTCCACTGGCCACAAGGTTTTCTCCCTCATACACAGGAGTCACCCTGTATAAAACATGGTTCTGAGTTTCATTGATATATTTCCTTACTCCATTTTCGAAAGGCAGCATGCCTTCGATATTAAAATATCTGGTGCCGGTGATAAGGTTCTTCTCATTAGCATTATCTCCGGTAAGCTGGAATCCGATCAAATGGCATCGATTAAAAAGATATTCCTGGTCGATACTTTCGGACCTTTCATTGTTCCATCCACTCGGATATATATCACCAATATTTCCGCGTTCTTCTGTTGGCATTATTTCCTGACAAATATTAGCAAAAGCCGTCCCGCACCTGCCAAGGGGGTCTAGATCACTATAATATTCAAATGCCACAGTTGGATCTTCCGTTAACGAAAGCAGATTCGGAGAGTTGTCATTGATAATCACATAAGGTTGTCCAGAGTATTCCGGGATATTTCCTACATCGACATCAGCTCCATCTATCCTGATAGATTGGATGCTCTGCCCAGCTCCATCATCACGGACCGTATTCAGAATGGCCACTGTCCCGATCGCGACAATCAGAACAGCGGCAATCGCCATGGACCAGGCACATGTCCTTTTTATGCGATGCCGTTGCTCGTTGCGGATCTTTTCTCCAAAGCTGCCTTGTGTCTTAGGTAGCTTATCCATTTATCTTCCTACCGCTCATAAAATCAGCCCCACGATACCCAGAACGACTGAGACAGCTGAAATGACCATAAGTATCATCGTTCTTTTATTCAAATCGTTTTGAAGCTTTTGGTTTTGTTCATAGAGATTTGACAGATTGGTTTTTTCAAGTGTCTGCAGGAATTCTTGATACTTGTTCAGGAGCTGATCCTCACAATGCTTGAGGTTTTCGGTCGTCTCCTCCATCGTAGCGACATAGCGTTGCTGTATCTCTGCAAACTGCATATTTCTTTTTTCAATATCAGTGTCAAATGCCGCCCTTTGATCCTCCAAACTGGCTTTTGTGTCGACTTTTATCTGATCAGGGACCGCCGCCACTTTCTCAGCAAGTTCAGCTGATCTGTCCTCGAATGTTTGGACTTGCCTCTGTGACTGCCCAATATATTCCTCGATTTTTCGTTGTATCTGTTCAAGTGCCCGCAGATAATTCGACTGTCCAGCTATAAAATCACGATTTCTTCTTTCTATATCAGCATCAAGTACAGACCTATGATCAGCCAAGCTTGCTGTAGTATTAGCCTTAATCTTATCTGGGACTGCCCCCACTTTTTCGATCAGTTCAGAGGATCTGTCCTCAAATGCTTGTACTTGCTTCTTTGACTGCTCGATATATATCTGGACTTTTTGCCGCATCTGTTCAAGCACCTGCAGATAATTTGACTGTTCACCTGCAAAATTACGGACAGCTTGGCCCATCTCATCGGATACATTCTTTTTTATAGATGCATTGCTGGCTGCATTTGCCGCATCCAAAGATGCCGGAATGCCATCCAGTCTGGTTATCAGACCATCGGCCCTGCTGTCAAAACTTATATTTTGCTGCTTGATCTGTTCCAGTATCTGACTGAGCAATGAGCACATCTCACTTGAGGCAGCCACATTGTTTTGAAATCGCTCTATATCCCTTTCTAAATCTTCAATCGTTCCCAGCATACTATCTACTCCTTATAAATCGGTCAAATTTAATATTTGCACTGGCAGCCATTATTCCATAAAACACATAGTCCCGTGGTAAAGATTCGTAGATCCTATCCACCGTCCTCTGAAGGGTCGCTCCCGTAACATTATACTTATCGTCGAGATATTTCAGGAAGTTCCACTTGGCTTCTGTGCTGCAGTCCGGATAGATCGCTACCATCGCATCAAACGCAGCCGATTTTTCATTTTCAGAAAGTTTGCTCCAAAATCGTTCCAATCGGCCCACATCAAATCTTCCATTGCGCCTCCAATTCCCTAAAAGCAGCAGATAATCCAATTTATATGAATAACTGTCGCTGTTGACGCGTTCTAGGTTAGATAATGTGTTCTTGCCGATGCCGGATATGACCTGTCTTGATACTTCGTCAAATGACATGCCGCTGTAATACTCCTCATCCTCTTTAATCTGAATAAACGGAAGAGTAAAGTAATCTTCAATTTCTTCAGTTATCTTCAAAGCATCACAGTCCCTGTTGTTCGTTATGAACTCAAAGAAGTCTAAGAACTGCTCCTTGTGATGATAAAGAAATTTCTCATAATACCATTTAGAATATATCCTCAAGACTTCTTCACAGCTCTTAGCTTTTGAAACTTTAGAGATGCTTTCACGATCATTGCCCATCGATGCGAAATAGTTCCGGGAGACCTTTTTCATCCTCTCCAGCATCTCACTGTCTCCTAGGAACAAAACGTGATGCCCGACTGCATTGGGTATGCTGCAAATATCGACAACGATCCTTATCTTGCTGTCGCCGTCCAGCGCACGATAAGTGTACCAGTCTTTGATAAAGCCCGTGACATATAACATATACAGGAGCTGCTTGTATGGCTCAATTGATTTTACCGGGCGGTCGATGATACAAACGACCTCCTTTCTGCAATGAAAATCCGAATAAATATCGAGCAGACGGTCAAAAAGTATATCGCTGGTGTCAGCTCCGCAGTTCAGTTTGTGGTATGCATCCGCGTAATCATTGCTCATCGCTTCCAGCATTTGTGGCAGGTTATCAACTGTCGTTTCTCTTTTCAAAAGTTGTGCAGGGATGTTCTCCTCTGACGGTCTCAGATAGACCACATAAGAGGTGACTTTTTCATCCGCTCTGCCGGCCCGCCCAATCTCCTGCACGAATTCGTTCTTCGAGACAGGCATGCCAAAATGTACAGTACAGTCGACATTCGGCAGATTCACACCGATACCTAGTTCCTCATTGGCCACAAGGATCCTGCATAGGCCTTCTGCAAACTGATCATATGAATCCGGATTTCCGGCCGTGAATACATCTGCCTCAAAACCGATCGCTTCTGCCACCTTTTCCGAGACTTCATCCGACTTGGTGAATACGATGGCCCGTTCATTCCGGCGAACGATATCATCTGCTATCTTTTTTACCTGCTCCAGCATCTCTTCCGAGGTGGCCACTTCTCTGAAATCATAACGGACATTGTATTTTTCAAAGAGCACAGGGGAGAAGAAATTCGCCAAAGGGATATCCAGCTGCTTCTGGATATCCTGTGCCACGGTATAATTTGCCGTAGCTGTGAAGCCAAGGTATCTGGCGTCTTCCAGATATTGCTTCATATTTCTGGAGAGCATCAAATACTCTGGCCTGAAATCATGCCCCCAGTTGGAGATGCAGTGGATTTCATCCAGCACCACATAAGCGATCTCCCTCCTAAAACGCTTGAATATCCCGAAAAGATTTCTGTTTTGGAAAGTTGCAGGCGTCAAAAAAACAAGATTCGTCCCCGGGCGGTAAAAAGAATAGTCATTGTCCTGCTGTAATTCTAAATGCGTGACATTATCGAAATGATGGAACTTCCGCAGATTCCTGATTTGGTCTTTGATCAGGATACTAGTTGGTGCCACAACGAAAGTTATCTGAGGCTGGAGGATGCATGCGAAGTAATAGATAAGCGACTTTCCGCTTCCGGTCGGCATTATGCATACCGCATGATCATTTGCATTCATGACCGAACACAGAGCATCGAACTGTCCTTTCTTGAACGATCGGAAAGGAGAGATCTCCCGAAGCAAAAACTCCAGATCTTCTTTATCTGTTTTGCCGAGGCTATAGTTCACCCGCTGAGCAAAGCGCATTTTTCTACGTAGCCCCTGATCCTCTGCATAGTTTTCTACACAAATATCTGCTTCTCTCTCTGCAGAGATGCTCTTTCCTTTCGTATCTTCTCTGACCCTGATCGAGCATATGTCCGTTTTGGTCAGTCGACCAAACACGGCCAGGTACTGGTTCAGGATATCTACAGCTGCCTGCAGTTCATCCATGTCTCCAAGGACCCTTAGGTCAACGACCGTTTCACCTGCCGGCTTTAACATTTCCAGGAGCATCATCATATATCTGTAAACATGTCCATAATCCAGATCATGTTTGAACCGATGTGTGCGCATATACTCAGGATAAGCATCTTTCGTGATATGTGTGTTCCTGATCAGGAAATTAAAGACCAGCGCCTGAGCAGTAGGATACGGCTCTTCATCATATGGATTGGCGTTTCTCGCCGGGCGCCCAACCCCTATTATCTTAAAGCCGTGGTCAGAATTGCCTACCCCGCATGGTATGCCTCTGACGACTGCCCCTTTTGACAGATCTATATTCATATACCTGCTATGATCATCATAGTCTGTATTAAGGCCGCCAGCGACCTTACCGCGGATATCATCCTCCGTTTTTTCTTCTATCTTCTTCCTATCTGTATGAGTTTTCTCGATAGGATCCTTTTGCTGTTCTGATCCTTTTTTCTTCTTATCGGCAAGGTAAGTAAGATACGCAGAGATCACCTTAGGTGGGCAGATCGTAAACCATTCTGTTATGGCATCTACGGCCTTTTCCTCCCGCATATCATGCTTATCGACCAGCCTGTCGATAAGTCTCTTTTTTTCAAAATCGTCCGTTTTCCCATTGGCCAGCGAAGTAAGGACACCTATCTCATAGCCTTTCATCATACGCCCGATTTTTGCTTCGTCCCCGGCATAGAAGTCAGAAAATGCGCTCTTCAGTTTTTTCTCATCATCCAGGAGATCCGGATGATCCACAAAGATTTCGGACAGCTCCAATTTCAGGCCTCCTCTTGACTTCTGTTCTCAGGAGCCAGTACTTCAATTTTGACAGCATCCTCTGGCATCGCCTTGCCAAGAAACTCATCAGTGGCCCCTTTTTCTATGATAGCCGTCTCCATTCGCATAACAACGTCATCTTTATCGGCCATCGTTCCTCCAGAAAGCATCGGATCCTTATGGGCCGATTCTGCTTCATCATCTGCCGCAGACTTTTCGACACATTCAGATGGCCCCTCTGCCGAAACGACGAGCGGGATCTCCGTATCCTTTTCTTCAGGTATGCTGTCCACCTCAGACATCATCTTTGATCCGCCTGCTCCGGCGGCCTTCTTTTCTTCTGGGCCATCTTTCTCCTTTAATGTCTCAGGTTGGCCGATCATGTCATCTTTTGTATTTTCGGCTTGTGTGTCGGTCAAAACCTGGCCTTCTCCGTCTCCTCCAGTTTCTGGGAGATGCTCTTCCGGGACAGTAACATCTTCTGTGCCGGCGCCCGCATCAAATGATGCGACCTGGTTATCGTATACAAGTTCCTGCTCCTGTCTTGAAAGCAGCTCGATCTCTGATTCCAGCGAAACAATTTCACCTTTCAGCTGGTCAGATTCATCAGTCAGTTTGTCGATGAGACCGGCAGTGCCTCCTAGGCTCTTGTCCAAGCCGATAAGTTTCTGGAGCTTATTGACCAGAGATGCTTTCTTCTCATAAGTCGTTACCAGCCTATGCTTTTTCTCTGCCAGCTCTGTCGTCAGCTTGAAGATCTGTGTTTGTATCTCCAAGAGAGGAGCGATGTCGGCCGCTTGTTCCATATCTATGATCACACCGACCGATACGTCATCGCCGCTTCCTTTTTTAGTCAAGACCGGGAGATACTCTCTTATTTCGTTCTGTCCCACTTCTATGCCATGTTCGGTAAATATCTTGAGAATGGATCTGTACAGTGCATGTAGCTCTTCCGGATCAGCATAAGAATCATCTATCCCGTCTGAGCCACAGAATACCGCTGCCGGGATCTGATCTGAGATGCAAAATCGAAATTCTTCTATGGAATCGCTGTCACAAATGGATGTCGTGACGTTCAACTGACAGTTTTCATCCCAAGGGATGGGCTCCGTAAAGCTGCCGAATCTGTCAACAACGACACACTTTCCGTCTCCGATCTGAAGCCCAAATGAATATTCAGCTGTCACAACATATGCAATGAGCGTGCATCCATAAGCCTTCTCGATACGACGGTCTTCTTCCTTCTCTGCGAGATAACGCCGCCTGTATTTTTCAGATACTTTTTCCAGTTCCTTTTCTCCAAACGGATGTATGATATGATCATCTTCCACAGATCGGTACCACTCGTTCAAAATACTTTTGGCCAACTGCAGGAGCAACGCAAAATCACACCGCTCATCATCCAGCACCTGCTTCGGATCGGCATTTTCAACAAACTCTATGATGCATTTGATGGCAGCATCTACAGCATACCTCGCACCTCTGTCAGTGCGCGGATAATTGTCGCTTCCATGTCCGTCTGCGACCACACAAATATGCATCCGATCATCATCATAGAAATCCGACGCATCTTCGCATACTTTGTTTATCTTTTTATGGTTATAACCGGTCTCAGTAGCAGAAAACGCAAAAATATTGTCATTCACTTATAGTTGCCTCCATACAAGACCGGGGCCGCTTGCTTATGCAAACAGCCCCGGAGAAATTCTTAATCCCATTCTCCCCAGTCATTGTCGTCACTGCTCACACCGCTTCCGGTATCTTCTGTAACGTCTTTGACGACTGCAGTAACGATATTTCCTGCATCATCTTCCGGGGTCGTGATCACATCGGAAGATCGTTTGCTGTGGCTCTGGAATTCTGATGCTCTGACGCTGACCTTATGGATCATCTTCTTCAAGGTCGCTGTATCTTTTGCATCAAGGATAGCCTCCGGGTTTCCGGTGAACTGAGCAAGGACAGAACGATCAGATCCGCTCTCGATATCGATTGCGATCTTGATGGCATGCTTGAACCAGTTGTTCTGTTTGATCCGATTCAATCCATTCTCCCAATTATCAGTCGGCCCACCATCACTGAGAAGGAGGATGACCGGTGCATAAGCTCCAGTCTGAGATCTTAAATATTCATTTCTTGAAAGCTTTTTATCAAGCTCGAGCAGTGCTCCTCCGAATTCAGTCATGCCGCCGGCCTGAAGGTCGTTCCAAATGATGTCTTCAAGGCCTACCGGTCCTGATGCAGGGGTGACCCAGGAACATCCACTGGAAAACTGAAGGATAGCGACTTTGATCTCGGCATCATCATTTGCCTGGGCGACTTCCTTCAGCAGCGGGATGCATTCCTCCATTGCAGCGTTTACGGTCCCGATCCTGGAACCACTCATACTACCTGATGTATCTACCAAGTAAAACAGTGTCATCACCTTTCTCGGTGAAGGGGTGATCTGATCTAACAATGACATAACAACTTCCTCCTATCAAATGATTTTCCCAGCGTCTTTCGGATTATTAGTACACTCTATAATGAATCCCTTTGTAACAGGGACAACAGATCCTGGTGCTAACGGTCGCTGGTTCCCGTTTGGAAGGTTTACCTTCCAGCTAATGTTGCTCAGATTCTTTATGCCGAATAAGTTCTTGTTTTTAGGATTAGCAATCACCATACCAAGTTCTGATTTGATGTCGTTTTGCGACGAATCCGCATGCCAGAGCATAAGCTTTGTTCCAGGATAAAGAGGGATCGTGACGGTATTGAATCGTATCGCATCGGGAACCATGATTTTCTTTTTACATTCGATACAAATATTATCTCCCTGTTTTGTCAGGAAAGTTTCCTCACCGCACTTCGGGCATTTGACGATACTTGCCTTAAATCTGAATAATGCATCGAGCCATTCTCTCTCAATGACACGCGGCTTCTGACCCAGCATTACCTCATTGCTGAAAGCTTTGGTGAACAGCTCACGGATGTATTCTGGATATGCCGGCCAGAGCCTCTTAAGGTTAGTATCGGTCCCAGGCACAGGTCTGTTTTTATCATTTGCAGGATCATAAACGAATACCGGCGCCGTACCGTAGTATTTTTTCTCCAATTCCTTTGTCATGCACGGAGGTGTTGAATATTTACCTTCCAGTGGATGATTGATGAAAAACAGCCTGAACAAAATGACCGCCAGGGAAAAACGATCAGACTGCTTATCCGGATCGCCGCCTGTAACAACCTCGGGCGCCATATATCTTTGTTTACCAAGAATGCCAAGATTGACGCCAAAAGGAGATACATTATCGTTATCACAGATGAGCACCTTCCCGCTTTCTGGATCGATAAAGAAGTTGCCATTGTTGATGTCCTGATAGCTGTATCCGCTGTTATGCAGCTCCCGAAAGGCCTGGACAATATTGATTGCTGCGTCTGCGACTGCATTAAAGGACTTAAATCGGACCTGCTTTTTCTTTTTTGACCCCACAAAGAACTCTGTCAGTTCATAATAACCTTTCGGCCGCATTTCCATGATGTAGCCGAAGACCCCGCCATGGACTTCTGTAATGTCAATAGGCCAAAGGAAATCTTTTGTAGGAGCCCCCTTTTGGATGTTGTTTTTCAAGTTGTCATAAAAGGCTTTTTCCTTGCCCTTGAAGACATCCTTATGATACCACTTAAGGGCATATTCCTTGCCATTGTAAGAAACCTTATAAACAGTGCCCTGACCACCAGAGCCAAGTTCCTCTAACACTTTCGCTTCACCACCAGAGCTCATTCTGATAAAATCGCCAATTTTTAATGCTCCCATTTTTATCTCCTAGTATTTTGATGCATCCACTATTTGAAGATTATTTAACCTTGCATATTCGACAGCCTTTGACCCGGGATAACATCCTATGGTTATATTATTGCTTCCCTTGCATAAACCTATAATGCCCGACCCAAACTCTTCTACACTTGCAGGAATGATAAGATAGGTCAATGCCGGATCATCACAAAAAACTCTGCCCTTTATAGTTTTTAGGCCTTCATTTAAAATGACTTTGAGCAGTCTTTTACAGTTCATAAAAGCCCCGTATTCAAGTACTTCCACCTTAGTGGGCAATACTACCTCTGTTAAACTATTGCAATGAGAAAATGCCCAGCTTTCAATAACCCTTAAATCATCTGGGAATAAGATTCTGATAAGGTTTTTACAATTAGCAAATGCTTTTTCTCCTATGATAAAAATACTGTTGGGGAGATCGATCTCGTAAATTGCTGTTCCTTCAAAAGCCCCTTTTCTGTCGTAGCTGCTTCTATATCGACTACTTGGGCTCTCCACGCTAAGCTGTTTTAGTGACCTTGGTAATATTACTTTTTTCAAATTGCTACAGTCAGCAAATGCACCCTCTGATATGTATTCGATGCCTTCAGGTATAATCAGCTGTTGTATTCCCTTACATTGTTTAAATGCGTCTGCTCCAATCCCAATGACCTTTTTCCCATCTATTTCGTTAGGGATAATCGTATCAGCCTGATCGAATCCTATAAACCTACTTATCTCGACAGTTCCATTTTCAAGAAAAGACACTTCATAGTTTCTAGGTCTTACTTTTGACCCAGTTAGTACATTATTTTTTTTTGAGGTCGGCGCATGATTTATAGGTCTTATATTCGCCAAAGCCTCCTGAAAGCTTTGCCCTTGATATCCAACTGAAGACATTAATGGCTTAATATTCAAATCATTTAACCTTGCATACTCAATGGCTCTTGATCCCGGGTAACATCCTAGGGTTTTATTACTTTTTTCTCGGCCTGAACCTATTATGTGCGACCCAAACTCTACAACAGTTGTAGGAATGACAAGATAAGTTAACACCGGATCTTCATCAAATACTCTGCCTTCTATAGTTTTCAGGCCTTCGTTTAAAATAACATTATGCAACCTTTTACAGGATTGGAAAGCCCCATATCCAAGTTTTTCCACCTTAGAGGGTAATGTGATTTCTGTTAAACTAGTACATTTATTAAATGCCCAGCTTTCAATAATCCTTAAATCATCTGGGAATAAGATTCTGATAAGGTTTTTACAATTAGCAAATGCTTTTTCTCCTATGACAGAGATGCCATTTGGAAAATCGACCTCGTAAATTGCTGTTCCTTCAAAAGCCCCTTTTCTGTCTAAGCTGCTTCTATATCGACCACTTTTACTCTCATTGCTGAGTTGTTTTAATGAAGTCGGAAATATTACTTTCTCTAAATTATTGCAATCAGCAAACGCCCCCTCGGATATGTATTCGATTCCCTCCGAAATAATCAACTGTCGTATTCCCCTGCACTGTTTAAATGCATCTACGCCAATCCCTATGACCTTCTGTCCATTGATTTCTGTAGGAATAATCGTGTCAGCCTTATCCAATCCTACAAATCTACTTATCTCAAAGGTTCCATTTCCAACATTAAGCATTTCATAGTCACTGGATTTTCCTATAACCGGATTCCTGCTAACAGCTTTCTGATTATGAACGATAGACCGTGTATAAGAGCCTAAGTCAAATGGCAAAATAGCACCTTTTGGTTTTTGTACTTGAGCAGCAGCTCCGGGGCCAAGACAAATATCGATCCACTGGTTTAAAGCATTAACAACATACTGTTCCTGCAGACCATACTCGTTAATGATTTGCTGTATATACTGAGCGTACTGTGTATCTGTGATTTTCCCATTATTTTTTATCTTTCTTGGTATACCGCTCTCATAAACATCCAAAAGAACATTCATCTCGAGTGTTTGTCCAGGATAAAGGTCGAGCATTATTGCTCGCATCAAAGCTCTGCTTTGCAAGCTATCACGAGAGTAACCTATTACTCTGGATAAATCTATTTTCATTGATCTGCCCTCATTGTAACATCTTCAGTACCATAGCCATCAACTGAGGCTTTGGAAGCATCACCGTGATGGTCTGGCTCCCAAACTGCAGTGCAATCGCATCTGAGTAGGGAATAAACGCTGTCAAATGTTTGATTTTTCTTTCAAAGCCGTTTTCCGAAGCAACAAAGATGATCCTCTCGTTGGTAACGAAAATGCCCCCTTCTTTAAATTCATACCAGCACTGTTCTTCAGGTTTTATGGTGCTGCCACTGGAATGAATCGTTAGTTTTTTGGTCATCCGATAGCTTCCGCCGCTTCTTCTGCTCTTGTACACTTTTTCTGTTTTTTGCACTGCTAATGCGGCTCTATCCATGAAATGACAGGTCTCGTTCTTTCCAAGCATTATAGTAGAAGGTTTGAATATTGGTAGTCTTCCAGATATGATCTCGTTTGAGACACGCTGTGGGACAAGACTTTGTAGTTGCGGAGGATCCTCGTTAAGGTGAATGCCCAAAAGGGAGGCAAGTATTCTTTTGCCATTACTGCTCATAGTATCTCCTAGCGCCTTTTACAGGCTCCTTCTCAAATTTCTATTAATTCCCAGTATTATAATTACACATTCGTTATTATAACAGCTTCTTAAGATATCAGGTCGCCAAAAAAGCGACTTACCGCAATTCATGTAGGATAATTTAATAATATATCTACTAATACAAAAAGGTATCCCGCCCGAATCCGACCCGAATACCTTCTTCTACTATTTACCGCTACATTTTTATTATAAAAATACCGTACGATACCGTCTTGCCATGAACGATCCTGCATCGTAACTAGCTTACTTTTCTAGGATCCATTTTTTGAATCCTCTATTTGCGGCCGACTGATACACTGGCTGGATTACTGATCTCATAGTTTCTTCAAATTCATTTTCCTGCAGGCCGTCCCTGTAAAGCATGCCAAAGGTTATTCCTGAGGATTTCATCTTTTAAAATCTTTTCAATAAGTTCATCGTTGAGCACCGCTTGACTAGCAACCTTAATACTATGGTTTTCGGTTACATCTCTGATTTTGCGATATTGTCGGCGTCTAAATAAAAATTATAATAAATCGCAGTGTTTTTCTAAAATAAATGCATAATACATAAACAAAAACGATAATACAAATGC